>Ga0256843_1000217_pt1 | contig 50343 bp, 41 predicted proteins | sample AlvinellametaG_FD_191572 | JGI IMG/M metagenome (GOLD analysis project Ga0256843, IMG submission 191572) | Pompeii worm associated microbial communities from hydrothermal vent at the East Pacific Rise, Pacific Ocean - Alvinella | ecosystem: Host-associated > Annelida > Integument > Unclassified ...
TCGGCTTTGTTCTGCATCTTGTGGGGATGGGAATGCGATGGTATATTGCAGGGCACGCTCCGTGGTCCAATGCCTATGAGTCGATTGTCTTCATTGCTGCAGCTACCGTGGTAGCGGGACTGGTCTTTGCGCGAAAATCTCCATTTACCTTGGGGGCGACGGCACTCTTGGCTGGGGTAACCATGGGCGTAGCGCACATGAACTTTGTCAATCCAGAGATTACCAATTTGGTACCGGTTTTGAAGTCTTACTGGTTGATGATTCATGTGGCAACGATTATTTCAGGGGATGGCTTCTTAGGATTGGGTTCCATGCTCTCCTTGTTGGTCTTGATTCTCTTTATGATGCGGGATACGGAGAAGCCCAATATTGATCGAGCCATCAAAGAGTTAACAAGCATTGCTGAGATGAGTTTGATTGTGGGGCTCTTTTTGATGACGATTGGGAACTTCCTCGGTGGGGTCTGGGCAAATGAGAGCTGGGGACGCTACTGGGGTTGGGATGCCAAAGAGACATGGGCAGCGGTGACCATTTTGATCTATGCAACGGTTTTACACCTTCGCTTTATCCCTAAGATGAATAATCCCTTTGTCTTTAATGTGGCATCACTCTGGGCGTACGCTTCGGTTTTGATGACCTACTTTGGGGTCAACTACTACCTCTCGGGTCTACACTCTTACGCGGCGGGGGATCCTGTGCCCATTCCTATGTGGGTCTACTATGCTATTTTTGGGGTCTTTATCTTGACCCTTTTGGCATCTCGTAAACGAAAGTTGTGATGATGTTATCCGTTCAAGAGGACCTCTACAATGGATGGATTATCTCTTCTTCATCGATTGTCTCCGATCCAAGTGGGTTTGAGCGTGAACTTTTACAATTGATGGCAGATGCCAAGCAGAAAGATAAATGGTTGATCTGGCTAGACCTGAACGTTCAGCAATCCAAACAGATTGCTATCGCACTTGAAGCTGGGTTTGAGTTTCACAACTGTGAACCAGATCGGACCACCTTGATTTATCGTGTACGGGAAGATGCTTATGTCCCTGTACCGCCAAGTCATACGGTTGGGGTGGGGGCGATTGTGATTAGTCCAGATAATGAACTGCTTATGGTCCGAGATCGTATTGGAATGCAACACTCCCTCTATAAGCTCCCTGGAGGGATGCTTGAGGAGGGGGATCGTCTGGTAGATGGAGTGATTCGAGAAGTCTATGAAGAGACCGGTATTCATGCCACGTTTATCAAGATGGTTGCCCTGCTTAATGCGCACCCTTATCGTTACAACAAATCCAACATGTACATTGTGTTTGAACTTAAACCGATGGATTTTGCAATTGAGGTGATGGATACCCACGAGATTGAAGAGGCAATCTGGATGCCACTGGATCAGTTTTTTGCTCATCAAAAAATGTCCATGTTTCAGAAAGAGTTGGTGCATCAAGCCCTCTCTCATAAAGGGTTAGTGTCTTTAGAGAGCAGTCAATATTTTAAAGGGAAAAAACACGTTGAGGTGTACGCCTAAACTTACCATGGCTTTGATGGATAAATTGTTTTCTAATCTTGGGAATGATTTACACTCCATTAATAAAAAGTTGCTAAGATTGAGGAAAGGAAAGCCATGAAATTTTTAATGAATATTGTTGTATTGGTCGCGTCAGTAGGTGTTCTCTCGTTGGGAGAGGAACCTTTTTATGATGAGGTAGACTCCTCCGTTTTAGCTTTTTCTACGACTTCCATGCTTCCCGCTCCTTTGGGACAACCGGAGGGAAATTTAAGCAACTTAATCCATTTTGGTGATACAATTGATGAACAAACCATTTCTCTATTAAATGAGGATTCCTCTTCTGGGCGTTCGCGTTTTCTCTCTTTTGACGAGGCACTTGAGCAAGCAAAACGTGAACACAAAATTGTACTGCTTGAGGTGGTCACCACCAATTGTCAATTTTGTAAAAAGATGGAAAAGGAGGTTCTCTCCAAAGAGAGAGTGCAAGAGGCACTCGCAAAAGAGTTTGTGTTAGCGCAAGTCAATGCGGATAAACAAGAGCTTCCCTTAGGACTCAGTACACAGATGACTCCAATGTTTGTCTTTATTAGTGAAAAAGAGAACGTAGAGGATATGCGATTGGGTTACATTGAGTTGGAAAATTTTTTAGAGCTTTTAGTTGAAGAGTACCAAAAGATCCACTAAAATTTCGTTAAACTTTTCACATTTTTAACACTTTTGTAACCGATTCATGTTATGATTGTTCATTGTTGAACGTTAACTTGACAAGGAGTGTAGCATGTTTGATGCCTTGAAAAATAGAACCGCCCTCTACGTAGAAGATGAAGAGGATGTTCTTGAAAATATCTCCATGTTATTAGAGAACTATTTTGAGGCATTTTATACCGCTTCAAGTGGTGAAGAGGGGTACAGGCTTTTTTTGGAGCATGAGGTGGATCTGTTGTTGGTGGACATTGAGTTGCCAAAAATGAGTGGTATTGAGCTGATTCATAAGGTACGTGAAAAGAGTCAGATGGTGGAGATTGTTGTGATCTCTGCCTATACCAAAACCGATTACTTTTTGGAGTGCATTGATTGTCGAATTGATAAGTATATCATTAAACCTCTAACTTCCCGTAAAATTAATGCCATGCTTGAGCGCCTTAATCAAAATTTTGAAGAGCGTACAAACGAGGAGAGAATTCAGTTGGATGGTGAGTTTACGTTTGATACGAAACTCTCGGAATTACGTTTTAATCATGAGGTGATTGATCTAACCAAAAAAGAGAAAGAGCTTTTACGCCTCTTTTTATCCAAACGCAACACACTAATTAGTATTGCAAGCATGGAGTATGCTATCTGGCCCGACCAAGCAAGCAGTCCCTCCCGACGACGTGCCTTGGTGAGTCGATTGAGGCAAAAGCTAAAACATCGTTTTATTGAGACCTGCTCTTCTGAAGGATATATCTTTCGCTTGCAGGTAGATCCTTGATGGCTCGGATAGAAAAATCTTCCCTACGCATTACCACCATGATTGTGGTCTTTCCTCTAATTGTTTTACTGCTTTATGGACTTTTGACGCACATGTTCTTTTTCTTCGCTCAGCATGGGGAGTTGCACGAAGAGTTGCAAAAGTATGAAAAGACCTTGATGGATGCTCAAAAAGATAGCTTGCGTGAGAAGGTTGAAAATTTGGTACAGTTTATCCGTTATTATGATGGGCGGAGCAGTGAAAAGATCAAAGAGGATGTAAAAAATATCGTTAATGTCACGGCAAACATTGCCAATAATCTTTATGCCAAGTATCATGATCACATGTCTGAAGCAAAGCTTAAAGAGGTGATTAAGAGTGCGTTGCGTAAGATTAAGTTTGAAGGAGATATTGGCTACCTTTTTTTACTGGATCTTAACGGGACCCTTTTGGTGCATGTGGACAATGAAATGGTGGGAAAAAATATTATGCACATTCAAGACATTAAAGGGAAGTTTATTCTCAAAGAGTTTAATCGGGTCTTACGTGCTTACGGGGAAGGTTTTGTGGATTATTACTGGTACATTGTGAGTGAGGACCGTCGTAAAATGTACTATAAAATCTCGTTTGTTAAGATGTTAAACTTTTATGATTGGTATGTGGGGGCGGGGGAGTATCTGAAATACATGCGTCGTTTTGTTCAAGACGATATTTTAAAGTACATCAAAGCCAATGCACGTTTTAAGCATGGGTATTTTTTTATTTTTAATAGTGAGAATCAGCTTCTTTTTCACCCGTTAGAGAGTCTTGAGAAGAGAGATGTTTTAACCCTTCAACAGGTTGGTTTTTCAAGCGATGAGAAGTATCTCTCGTATACGCAATACGTTCCCGAGTACGATTGGTTTATTACTGCCAATAAAGATCTTGCAGAAATTCACGCAAGCATCAATGCCAAAAAGGAGAGCAGTGTTGCCAAAGAGGGGGAGCATCGAAAGACCAGCCTCTATCTTCTGCTTTTTACTTGGTTGATCTCCATTGGTCTTTCGCTCTATCTTTCGATGATTATTAATCGTAAACTCAAAAGCTATGAAGAGCAACTGCAAGATGCCAATGAGAAGTTGGTTTTTCAGTCGCGTCAAGCCCTCATTGGGGAGCTCTTTTCCATGATTGCCCATCAGTGGCGACAACCCATTAATAAGGTTGCCTCCATTTTAGCGCTCTTACGCTATCGTTTGGGGCATCAAAAAATTAGCTATTCTGAAATTGATCAACGTTGTCAAGAGGTTGAAGAGAGCGTGGAGTTTATGTCGGAGACCATTGATGATTTTCGTACTTTTTATCAACCCAAAGAGGCAAGTGAGTGGGTGGATCTTCAAGCCTTAATTGAGAAGTCCATTCAATTTCTGGAGGCATCCATTCGAAAAAAAGATCTTGTTTTGGAGATTGATCTTGAACCCATCAAGTTTCGTCTTTACAGCAATGAGTTTTTGCAGGTGATGATTAATCTCATTAAAAATGCTGTTGATGCAGTGGATTTTCGAGGACGAATTGCTGTTTCGCTCTATCAAAAGGAGGGGAAGATTTACGTGGTAGTGGAAGATAATGGTCGAGGGATTGATGCAACAATTTTGGAAAAGGTCTTTGATCCCTATTTCACCACCAAAGAGAACTCCATGGGGTTAGGACTCTATATGACGAAGATGATTATCCAAAAGCACATGAATGGTGAAATTCATGCACGCAACCTCCCACAAGGAGGGGTCCGCTTTACCATTATATTAAGGCTCGAAGATGCTAAATGAAGCCCACGGTTTTGCGTTGATCTTTGGTTTTGAGGTGGATCTCATCATAGAGTCGTTGGAGAAGCTGGCTTTGAGTCTGGATTTTTCGAAATCGATGTTGGCGTAAAATGGTAGCAAAGTCGCCGGTTGTGGCGTGTTGGATCTGCTGAAGCTCTCTTTTTAGGTGGGCATCAGGGGGAAGTTGTAGACGGTGGGAGACATGATCAAAGAGTTGGATGAGCTGTTGGGAGGTGAGGGCTTTAAACTCCAGTTTCAGATCAAATCGTCGTAAGCTCGCTTTGTCGAGATGGTCGATAAGGTTGGTGGTGGCAATAAATATCCCTTCAAAATTCTCCATCTGCACCAACATCTCATTGACCTGTGTGCGTTCCCAGTTGACTTTGGTATCTCCTCGCTCGGCAAGAAACCCATCCACTTCATCAAAGATCAAGACAGCCCCCTCCTCGTGAGCCTCTCGAAACGCGCTAGCAATGTTTTGCTCTGTAGCGCCCACCCATTTACTGATGAGATCGGACCCGCTCTTGAGAATAAAGGGACGATCAAGCTTTTTGGCAATGTATTTGGCAAAGGCACTCTTTCCCGTACCAGAGAGCCCATAAAAGCAGAGGCGCGCACTCTCATAGGTTTTGATCCCTTCAATAAGTTCGAAAAGATCGGCATCGGTATTGAGAAAGTCAAGGTTGTAGTCTGGTGCCAAATCATCGCTCTTTTTGATGTTGATTTCGGTATGTCCTTGGGCCTTAAGGGTATTGTTGATCAGCTTTAGGAAGGCTCTGTTTTTCTTTTGAATATCGAGGCTGTGGCTTACTTTGACAGCGGTTGAGATAACGGCAGGGGCGATGGCTTCATGTTCTGCAAGACGATCGATCTCTGCATCCTCAAGAATATTGTTGCTGTATTTTCGGATAATCTCTGCCCGCTTGGAGCGGGCAGGAATAGGCAGTTCAATGCTCATATCAAAACGTCGGATAATCGCATTATCAATGCTCTCGATGTGGTTGGTAATCCAGAAGGTTGGGAGCTGATTGTTCTCTAAAATTTTATTGATCCATGCTTTGTCCGATTGTTTTTTGGGAAGCATAAAAAATCCTCCATCGTAGCTGTCAAAGATATCTTCTGCTTCGTCGTACATAAGAAGGGTCTGTTGATTGGAGGAGAGTAGGGCTTGAGCTGTCTTGTAGACCCGTAATCGGGTACTTCCTTCAATGGGATCATCATCACTGTCCGCATAGCTAATTTCGTAGAGTTGAAGATCCAAAACATTTGCAATGGTTTTGCAAAGTTCCGTTTTTCCTGTCCCTGGGAGTCCATAGAGAAGTACATTGACACCTTGTTGTTGATGTGCAATGGCGTGCTTCAGGTAGGAGAGGAGAATCTCAAGATCCTCTTGGATGTAGGAGTAGTCCTCTAGCGTAAGCGTTCCCATGCTTGCCGGACGGACAGAGTGCTTAATCATCTCCGTAATCTCTTCATCCAGATTAATCATGTTGTCCGCAAACTCGTAGTTGAGCAGTTCCAGTTTGGAGCTAAATGAGTAGCTATTCTCTTTGTCAAATTGTAAAATACCCGATTGATTAAAGGTTCCATGCACGGAAAAGATCTCATTAATCTCCTCAAGTGAAATCTCCAAGATAGCGCTCAGTATTTTTTTGGAGCGAGAGGTTGTGAGGTTTTGCCCGATGAGGTTGACCGCATTGTCAATTATGTCGTACTGTTTGAGTAAAATAACAAACTCAAGAATCGCTTGCTCTTGTTCGGTTAGAGGAATAAGGCGATTGAGACGTTCAATGTTTTTACTTAGCAGTGGTGCGGAGCCAAAGGGGCGTTGGCGCTTGAGGTGGGCAAGGCGTTTTTTGAGAATCAGTAAGGGCTCCACCCGATCAAAATCATCATAATCGAGTTCAACATATTTTTGTAAGCCGAGAAATTTTGCCATGTCCTCGTACTGAAAATCATTGTCACTGTCAATAAAGGCTTTGTGCCCTCCCATTTCAATAATGATTTTCAAGATCCAGTAGGTCACCTTCTCCACAAGTTCAGGTTCAACAACATCCTCATCGATGGGATGCTCATCAAAGAGTTTTTTACCAAACATTATTAGACTCCATTATTTTATTCCTCATAGAGAAAGTATAACGGATATTTGTGAGAAAAGGGTTAAACTTTTTGGATAATACGTTTAATGGTTTCAGAACAGATCATCAGTCCAAAGGTACCAGTAACCGCAACGCAAGAGCCTTTTTCTTGGCAACGGTCCATTTCTGGTGAGAAAACAACGGTAAAGTTTCGATCAAACTTTGCCCGTTTAAGTTCATTACGGATTTTACGTGCGAGGGCATCGCCATGGCTTTTCCAGATCGAGGCGACCGCAACCTGTGAGGCATCGAAGCGTTTGGCAGAGCCAGTAGACATGATGAGCTTTTTGTAGCATTTTTTGGCAATCTCTATCTTGACTTTGGTGGTATCGGCGGCATCAACAATAATGTCATACGGATCAAAATCAAACCCCTCAACCCATGCCATGTCCATCTTTTGGTTGATGGTGGTGATGGTAGGATAGAGGGCTTTTAATCGGTCGGTTTTGAGTGCGCCGATGGCTTCCGAGCCGATTTGGCGGTTTTGGTTGGTCTCATCGTAGCGGTCATAATCAACAATGGTAATATCGCTCACCCCCGAACGCCAGAGACAATCAAGCACATAAGAGCCTACCCCTCCAACCCCAAGAATAAGTACCTTGGCGCGTTGAAGCTTTTGAAAATCCTCCTCCCCAAAGAGCATGGCACAGCGTTGAAACCTTAGATCCATCTTTCAAGCCTTTGAAGATCATCGTACGAGGTCATGTCCAGATGAATGGGGGTAATGGAGACGTATCCTTGTTTAACCGCATCAATGTCAGTGATTCTTCCTTCACTCTTTCGCCACTCATGATTGACCAGTCCAATCCAGAAGTACTCTTCTCCTCGTGGGTTGATGTGGGAATCGGCATCGCTGGTATAGATGCGACTCCCCGTGCGGGTAATCTTGAACCCCTTAGCCTCATGGGGGGAGAGGGCAGGGACATTGATATTGAGAAATTTTCGTGCAGGAAGGGGAAAAGATCCCTCTAGAATTTTTTTAACAAGGGTTTGAATACTCTCTTTTGCTAGCGTATAGTCCCACCCCTCTTTTTCGTGCATCTCATTGGAGAAATCTTGGGAGATGGCAATGGCAGGAACCCCTTGAAGTACCGCTTCCATTGCTCCTGAGGCGGTTCCAGAGTAGGTGATATCTTCGCCCATGTTTGCCCCAATATTGATCCCTGAGACCACCAGATCGGGGAGCTGGTCTTGGTAGATTTTGTGTAGGGCTAAGAAGACACAATCGGTGGGGGTTCCATCATCAAGTTTGTAGAAGTTTGGCTCAATCTCCACAAAACGTAGGGGTCGCGTAAGGGTCAGGGAGTGTCCGCAGGCGGATTTCTCTAAGGTTGGTGCTACGGTAATAATTTGGGCTAGGGGGCTTAGCGCATCAATGAGTGCATGCAGAGCAGGGGAGTCAAACCCATCGTCGTTGGTTAGGAGGATTTTATAATCTTTTTTCATGGGGGAATGGTAGTGTAAATTTGATTAAAAGTGTGTAAAAAAAAACTGATAGATATGTTATAATAAGCCCACTAATTAAAAAAGATACAAGGGAAACATCGTGCAAAAAGAACCAATGTTAAAAGCAACGTTTGATAGATTATCCAAAGAGCTTGAACAGCTCAAAACCGTAGAACGTGCTAAAATTGCCAAGGTGATCGATACCGCAAGAGAATTAGGGGATCTTAAAGAGAACGCAGAGTATCATGCTGCCAAGGATAAGCAGGGGCTGATGGAAGCACGGATTTTGGACCTAACCGATCTCGTAGGGCGCGCACAAGTGATTGACCCTTCGACATTGAGTCATGAGCGGGTGAGCTTTGGTTCTACGGTTGAGCTCGTGGATCAAGCCGATGATAGTGAGGTCTGTTATACCATTGTGGGTACCCAAGAGTCCAATCCAGACAAGGGGTTGATTTCGATTGCCTCTCCCATGGCTAAAGCTCTTTTGGGAAAAGAGGAGGGGGATGAGGTGGAGATTAATCTCCCTGATGGAAAAAAGATTTTTGATATTGAATCGATCTATTACCAAGAGATTGTGCTTCCATGATTGCTGTAGGTGTTGTTGGAGCGAGTGGTTATACAGGGCTTGAGTTGGTCAAGATGCTCGTAAACCATCCAGAATTTTCATTGACCTATTTGGCGACGACAACGGGAGATACCCTGATTGATGCCCTGCATCCATCACTGAATGGGGTGATCAACGTTCCGGTTGAGAAGGCATCAATTGAGGCGGTGGTGGAGCACTGTTCCTTGGTTTTTTTAGCCTTGCCCCACAAAGCCTCCATGGGATTTGCCAAATCCTTGATCCATCAAGGGGTCAAGGTGGTGGATCTCTCAGCCGATTACCGTCTAGAACAGGCGACGTATGAGGAACACTACTGCGCGCATGAGGATCCTGAACATCTTGATGCGTCGGTCTATGCCCTGATTGAGTACTATCGAGAGGAGTTAAAAACCACTCAGCTTGCTGCGGGACCTGGGTGTTATCCCACCGCAACACTTTTGGGAATTTTGCCCTTTATTCCCTATCTTGATGAGTGTGCACCGCTTTTTGTGGATGCCAAATCCGGTGTAAGTGGAGCGGGAAAAAAGCTCTCAGAGACTACTCATTTTGTAACCGTCAACGATAACATTTTTGCTTATAATCCACTCAAACATCGTCATGCACCGGAGATTGCCGAGAAGATCGAGAAGATTCATGGGGTCAAGATGAGTATCAACTTTGTTCCCCATCTGATTCCCGCAACCCGCGGGGAGTTGATCTCAGTCTATGGGACTCTGAAGGAGGAGATTGATCCCCTTGGACTCTTGAAGGAGCACTACAAAAACGATCCCTTTATTCGGATTCGTGAAGAGCCAGTTTCCATTAAAAGCACGGCAGGAACACACTTTTGTGATATCTTTGCAATGAAGAATGGAAAAGGGCTTTTTGTCAATGTGGCGATTGATAACCTACTGCGTGGAGCAAGTTCTCAAGCCTTGGTCGCCGCCAATTTAATGTGTGGTCTTCCCGAAGCGATGGGGATTCCTACCATAGCTTACGTTCCGTAAGACTTTTGGGATGAGGGAGGGGTTATTTCTCCTCCTCTTCTTGGTCCTCATCGGGTTGGGCATCTTTGATCTCTTTGATCTCTTGAGCAAGTCGCATGGTCTGATTTTCACGAGGAAGTGCCCCCTCATCCGGAAGTCGAATAATAAAGGAGGTCTTTTTATTGACAATACTAAAGGCTTCAATGGTTCCATGCACCCGCTCAATCATGTTTTTACTCATGTAGAGCCCTAGGCCGGTCCCTTGGGTTTTGTGTTTGGTGGTGTAGTAGGGTTCAAAGATTTTATTGAGAATCTTTTTTGGGATACCGCCTGCGTTGTCCCGTACGGTAATAATCAGCTCATCTTTTTCATGGTAGACTCGAATTAAAATCTCTCCATTGGTAATGCCCTTCTCTTCAAACGCATCACGGGCATTGTTTAAGAGGTTCATAATAACGTGCTTAAAGTCATTCTCATACCCTTTGTAGGTGATATCATCCGCACAATCAATCTTGACGGTGGTTTGAGATTTGGCAAGGGTCTCTTTGATAAGCATTACGGTGGACTCAATGGTCTCTTTGAGGTTAAACGTCTGTGCCATATCGCTTCGATCCACGTAGCGTCTAAAATCCTCAATGGTATTGGAGAGAAATTGAATGGAGTTGTTGACTTTTTTGGCAATCTCTTCAATGTCAATCTCATCCGATTTTCCCAGTTGTGCTTTGACCATGGTGTCGTTAATAATCCATGAGACGGTATTGAGGGGTTGTCGCCACTGGTGGGCAATGTTCTCCAAGATCTCTCCCATGGAGGCGAGTCGAGCCTGTTGGGTCATAATGGCATTTTGCCGTTTAACCTTGCGTACCGCATCGTTGATACGAACCTGCAGATCGGCATTGAGCATCTTAAGCTCTTTGGTACGTTGATTCACTCGAATCTCTAAGTTTTCCGTGAGTCGGTTAAGCTCATTGGCGGTTTTATGGATAATGGAGTAGAGATTTTTGTTGGCGATCTCAAAGGGGGTAATGTTCTCCTCTTTGTACTCAACAAGCTCGATGTAACTGCTACGTGATTCGGTAATGGCTGCCATAATAAAGGTCTGATTGTGGTAGGTGTTGGGTTGATTCTCCTCATTAAAGTACTCTTGCGAGGTGGTGTACCCAAAGATATTGTCATTACTTTTGATGTTGGAGATGTAGTAGTTAATGGGAATCCTAAAACCATACTCATAAGAGATACATGACCCAATCCAGAGAGCCTGAGCAGGGGTGTCGGAGAGAAATTTATAAATCTCTTTGGTTCGGTTCATCATGTCATTGTAGTTTCCGATGGAGAGTTGAACGATGTCCCCTTCATGGAGTTGCTGAGTGGTAATAAGACTCTGTTTTTGAGTATCGGTATCAGCAATGTGTACGGTATAGGAGAGATTCCCTTTGGTGATGTAGAGGGGAACTTGCAAGAAGACCGATTTGTCTTTTTCAATGTTTGGAAAGTACTTTTTGTAGATGTCCAGTGCGGGACTGTTCTCCATGGTGAGCAGGGATGCCCCTTCTACTTTGGTGACCTTTTTCTTTTTGCTAATGGGTTTCCAGTCAAAAGCTTGGTAGAGATTGACATCCAGATTCTCTCCGTGCATGAAGGTCAAAATAACGGCTTTATGGTAGATCTTTCCTTGATAAAAGACAAAGGATTTAGAGGTGTTTTGTGATGAACTGCTGGCCCCTCCTCCAAAGATCTTGAGGTGTGCGAACGCTTCACCCAGCTTGTTGATAAACGAAGCCGTATGCACGGTGTTGTAGCTGGTGAGAATTTGGATCGCTTGGGTATCGGGTTGAAGATACTTCTCGATAGCCGTAATGTCCAGAATATAATCCTCTTTCGCCCCCTTTACATAGTTGCCGGAGAGATCCAGTACCATAGAGGAGATGGTACTGTTCTCAAACTCCATCATTGAGATAACGGCTTGTTGATTCAGGTCCGTTACGCGGTGATCTTTGAACGATCCAAAGCTTTGCATGCCCAGAATGGTTGCTTGAGGAAATTGCTCCTCTAGGCTTTTGAGTAAAAGTTGCAATTGGGTGAGGTTACCATTGGGGTAGTTGATCTCAATCAGAAGTTGGTTTGAGTTGACAGGATTATGCTCCTGACACCATGCCTCAAAGGTTTCAGCGTCTTTGTAGTAGTGTACCAGTTGTCTCATTATCTGTTCCCACGCATCTAGTTAAAAAGTTTTGAACCAATACGAACCAGATTGGATCCACATTTAATGGCCAATTCATAGTCATTGCTCATGCCCATTGAACAGATGCTAGCTTGATGGTTTTTCTGTAGCTGTTCAAAGATTTTGTAGGTGGTCTCAAAGCTCTTTTTAACAATTTGTTGGTCGTGGGTGTGCGCACCAATGGACATCACTCCCCGCAGTTGAATGGTTGGGAAACGTTCAAGAATCTCTTGATACGTATCCATTGCCTCTTCGGGCTTTACTCCAGATTTACTTGCCTCCTGAGCGGAGTTGATTTGTAGGAGGGCAGGTAGGGTCTGTTGATTGTCTTGAAGACGTTGGTGAAGCGCTTGGGCCAGTTTTAGGCTGTCAAGCGATTGCAGTAGGGCGGGGCGTAAGGCGATCAGTTTATTGATCTTGTTGGTCTGTAGAGTTCCAATCATGTGCCACTCCAAAGGAAGATCCTCAAGGTGTTGCATGCGTTGTTCCAGTTGTTGGACCTGATTTTCCCCAAAGGCACGTTGCCCCAGCTCATAAAGTGTAGCAATCTGCTTCTCATCACTGTATTTTCCCACCGCAACCAGTTTAACAATGTGGTGTTCACTCACGCTAATGCGTGCTTGTTCAATGTTCCAAATCACTTCATCTAAATTGTTTCGTAATGTCTCTTTCATTTTTTATCCTAATAATCTATTAATATCGTTGTAGAGTCCCAATAACATCAAGGAGAGCAAGAGTGCCCACCCCATCAGTGTAAGTTTGTACATCACCGCTTCACTGGGTGGTTTCCGCCGAATCATCTCGTAGAGATTAAACATAACATGCCCACCATCAAGTGCTGGAATGGGCAAGAGATTAAGTACCCCAAGGTTTACAGAGATCAATGCGGTAAAGAGCAACAGTGCAAGGATACCGGAGGCACTGGCACGGGCAGTTACATCCACAATGGAGACCACCCCCCCTAGCTGATTGGCGGGAACGGCTCCTGTAAAGAGCTTTTGCACGCTTTGAAAAATAAGGGTTGATGCATGAAGGGTCTCGTTCCATGCAAACACAATCCCTTCACTAAGGGAGAAATGTAAAGGGGTAGTTGGTAGTTGTGGTGCAATCCCAATAAGATAGCGTTGTACGGGCTCCCCAAAACGGTTCTTTTGTGTTTTGACAATAGGGGTTAGGGGGAGTTGACGGATCTTGTGATTGTGAACAAGCGTGAGAGTAAGATGGTTTGGGTTCTTTTGAATCAATGCACCAATCTCTTCCCAATTATGAATGGGGAATTGGTTGACTTTGATAATGGTATCGTTGATTTCAACACCCGCGTCTTTGGCAGGAGAGTCTGGAGAGAATGCACCCACTTTGGCAGGAAGGTAGTGGCTGTAGTTAAAAAGTGGTGAAGGGTAGACACCCAATTGCGAAATCCCAAAGTAGAGTAAAAACGCCATGAGAAAGTTGGCAAAAGGACCCGCAAGGAGAATAATGATGCGTTGCCATGGCTTTTTGCTTGTGTAGCTATCGGGATCATGATTTTGAAGGGTAGGGTCCGTGTCATCTTGTCCTTTCATTTTGACATAACCACCAAGCGGAATCATGGAGAGTGCCCACTCCGTTTGACCAATCCGTTTGCGAACGATCTTTTTTCCAAAACCGATGCTAAAGACATCCACCTGTACGCCAAAAAGACGAGCAGCTGTAAAGTGTCCGAGCTCATGAAAAAATATTAAAAATGACAATACTAAGATTGCAATAAATATACCCATAAAAATCCTAATTTTTTATGTATTATACCAAAGATTAATTATGATAAAATGGGGTGTAATCTTAAAATCACTAAAAATGAAAGGAAAATAATGGGAAACAAAAGTGAAATTGATGATGCCAAGCAAAACGATGCGGAACAGGTACTTGAGGAGGGGCAACAGACCTCTTCGGATGGTGTACTAGAATCGGACGCATCGGAAGCATCCAAACCGGAGGTATCCAAGGCAACGAAAAAACCCTTAAGCAAGATTGATGAATCCAAAATCATGATGAAGCATGCGGAGGAGTTGATCCAACAAGTGGACCAAGAGGTTCATGAAGTTCAAAGTGTGGTGGCAAAAAATGTAGCGGCGTTTGATCAAGAGAAGCAGACCCTAACCAACAGCACCATTGCGCAATCGTTAACGTTATTGGATAAGGTCCATTACGATTATAATCAGGTTCTACCAGAAGAGCCCTTTGAACTCTCTTTAGGTACCACAACGGAGGATGTTCGTGTTCAACCGGTAAGTTCCGGTAGTTTTGGTGGTTTCATTTTGGCGTTGATTGGAATGATTGGAACCATTGCAGGGTGGTTCTATGTGGCCGCGAAAAAGACCGGTATGGAGGTTGATCCTGAGAAATTAATGGCTAATCCTCCGGCTCCTCAAGATCTTGAACCAATGTTGGCATGGATTGGTGGGGGAATGACCAATGGTGTTGGAAACCCTACGTTTGGTATCGCAACCGTAGCACTTACCGCACTTTTTATTGGCTACATGCTCTATAAGTTTTATGTGGGCATAAAAGAGAACAAAAGTTACAAAATTGCTAAAGAGACCTATGAACGTTCGCATGTCTATGCGGAACAACAAAAAGAGTCAAAAAGTGAGATGGAGCGTATTGATGCACACATTAATGCGTGTACGCCACTTTTAAGCAGTTACCGTGTATTGCTAGATGAAGCAAATGCAAAGCTTCAGCGTATTCTTCATGTTGAGGGGCAACGAGATGACAGCAGTGAGTATCATCCAACATCGCAACAGGTTATGCGTGATACGGATCGATTGATGGATCGTGCTGAGAAGTTAATTACCACCCCCGTTACGAAAGAGGGACGTTTAAATGATGCTTCGGTACAAGCGTTGATTGAGGCAAAAGCACTCTATGAGAGCTTTGTCTCTAAACTGTATGGGCTCTAGTCCCTTCCAAAGGTAAGCACCCTTAGTGTGCTACCTTTTGAAAAAAATCTCGAACGTACTCATACCCTGAATAGAGGGTAAGCAGTACGGCAATCCATAGTAATACCTCTCCACCTTCCCATCGCATCAACAAAAAACCAATGGCAATCATCTGGACCACTGTTTTCATCTTTCCCATCCATGAGGCAGAGATATCAATACCTTCAGCAATGGCGGAGACACGAAGTCCTGTTACAAAGAGCTCTCGAGTCAAAATGAGGTAGATCGCCCACGGGGAGGCAACCCCTTGCATCATGAGTCCTAAAAAACCGGCAAGGGTAAGCATCTTGTCCGCAAGGGGATCGAGAACCTGTCCCATGGTGGTGATCTGGTTAAAGGTTCGTGCAATGTAACCATCAAAAAAATCGGTTGCAGAAGCGAGTACAAAGATAAACGCGGCAAAGTAGTTGAGCCACGAAGTATGAATCCCCTCAAAGATGCTTGCCTCTTGATTGACCAAGAGCATAAACATCAAGGGAGCTAAAAGCAGGCGAATAAAGGCTAAAATATTGGGGATATTAACAATGTTGTTGTGTTGCATAAAAAGATTATTCCTTATACCTATTGGGAATCTGTAGGGTTGGCTTTAGCCGACGATTAAATTGGAATAGACCCTCTTATTTATAAGAAGGTCATTGGGATATTCCAATATACTTAATACTTAGAGTGATTATCTAAAGGTGGTTCCCCCATCGACCACAAGGGTTTGACCGGTAATCCAAGAGGCATCATCGGTACAGAGGAAATAGACCGCTCCGGCAATATCTTCAGGGGTTCCCATACGATTGAGTGCTGAACGCTTGATGGTTTCAGCTTTGACCTCTTCATAGTTGGTAAAGGCTTTGAGGGCATCGGTATCGATGGGACCTCCTGAGACAGCATTTACTCGAATGCCCATCTCTCCAAGCTCAACCGCTGCGTAACGGCTCATTGCCTCAACCGCAGCTTTATTGGTTCCATGACCTGCGTAGTTGTCAATGTAGATGAGATTCCCTGTGGAGCTAAGGGTTATAATCGAACCCCCACCAACCTTCTCCATGCGCAGGGCAGCCTCTTGAGAACCACGCACAAAAGCACCAACGGTTGCGGTGTAGATGTTTTGTAACCCTTTGGTGGGACGAAGCTTCATAAATTTACCATATCCTCCTACCACAGGACGACCGTAGATCATCGCATTGCTCACAAAGAAATCAATCCGTTCAAAATCTTTATCAATCTCTAAAAAGAGAGGCTTAAACTCATCAAGTTCCAAGATATTGAGGGGATATGCCTTGGCTTTAACGCCATATTTTTCACTGAGGTTTTGTGCAATCTCGTTGGCAATATCAACATTGGAGTTGTAGGTAAAGGCAACATTGACCCCGTGACTTGCAAACTTTTCGGCAATGGCTTTACCTATTCCTTTGGTGGCTCCGGTGATAACGACGGTTTTTCCTTGGTTGTTCGACATTTATGCTCCTACTATGGTGTAATTTTTCATAACTTCTTCGATCTGTTTCATGTTTTGCTTGCTTGGGGGAACGAGGGGAAGGCGATACTCTAAGGTATCAATAAGCCCTGCAATATACATGGCAGCTTTAATCGGGATAGGGTTACTCTCACAGAAGAGGACCTTATTGATGTCATAGAGTTGATCATTGATGGATCTGGACGCAACAAAGTCCCCTTTGAGGGCAAGATGGACTAGATCCGATTTGAGGTCGGGTAGCAGGTTAGCCGTTACTGAGGTGATCCCTTTTCCTCCATTGGCAAGAATAGGATAATCAATGGCATCATCCCCTGAAAAGAGGTAGAGATTGGGACGTTTTGCCAAGAGAGAAACGGTACGTTCAATGGAACCGGTTGCCTCTTTGATCCCAAAGATATTCTCCACGTCATCAAAAAGACGACAAACCGTCTCGGGTAAAATATCCACTCCCGTACGTCCTGGGACATTGTAGAGCATAAAGGGAAGCTCCACCGATTGGGCGATCGCTTTGTAGTGTTGATAGAGTCCCTCTTGGCTAGGTTTATTGTAGTAAGGGCTTACCGAAAAGATTGCATCGACACCACACTCTTGAGCATGTTGGGCAATCTCAATTGCTTCATGGGTGGCATTGCTTCCTGCACCTGCTAAGACTTTGGTATCGGTTCCTTTACAGACCTCAACAGCAATCTCAATGCAACGTTTATGTTCATCATGCGTAAGCGTGGCACTCTCTCCGGTGGTTCCAACGGGACAGACGGCATCAATGCCATGGTCAATTTGTCGTTGGATAAGTTTGGCAAAGGTTGCCTCATCCAATGATCCATTTTTAAATGGGGTAATCAGTGCAGTGGTGGCACCTGTAATTAAACTACTCATTTATGTTTCCTAAGAATTATTGTGGTTGCTAGGTCATCATTAAAATATCGGTTGGCTACTTCAGTGACCATATCGGGCGTAATTTTATCCAAATTCTCTTCATATTCAAGTAAAGGCTTGAGATTTCCACGTACCAAGTAGGAACCAAAGAGTGCGTTCACGCTTGCAGAGCTTTCGAGTGAGTAGATAAAGTCTGCCTTGGCATTAATTTTGACCTTCTCTAGCTCCTCTTGAGTGACATTACCCTCTTTAATCTTGTTGATCTCTTCATGAAGGGCTTGTTCGAGCTCTTCGATTTTGATATTGGGGTTGGCAAGTCCCATAAAGAGGAAAATCCCCTCATCCGTCATCTCTATGTTGTAGCCATAGACTTGATTGGCAAGTTGTTTTTTGTCGATGAGCTCTTTATTGAGTCGTGAGCTTCGTCCCGCACTTAAGATCTCAGCAATGGCAGAGAGCACCACTTGATCAGGATGTTCATAGTTGGGAATGGGGTAGGCGATGGCGATGGTATCGATGGTGTTGTTTTCTTTGTGGATGGTTTTTCGAATGGGACCATCTCGTTTAGGTTCGACAGGGTGAATTTGGGGAACTTTGGTATGGTTTTTGATGGCACCAAACTTTGCTTGCGCCTCTTTGAATACCTCCTCTTTATCGATGTCACCCGTGACAATTAAGATCGCATTGTTCGGTTGGTAATATTTTTGGTGAAACTCACGAATATCATCAATGGTCCAACTCTGAATATCGTGCATAAAGCCAATGGGGGTCCAGTGGTAGGGGTGGGCAACGTAGTGGGTATTAAAGAGTCGGAAATAGAGGTAGCCAATGGGAGGGTTGTCGGTGCGGACTCGTCGCTCTTCAGCAACCACATCACGCTCAACTTGAAACTCCTCATCTTTGAGATTAAGATTTTCCATCAGTTCGGCAAAGAGCTCCATGGAGGTGGCTAGGTTTTGCGCTGAGGATTTGATGTAGTAGTGGGTATAGTCAAAGGAGGTTGAAGCATTATTTATGCCTCCTTTGGATTTGACAATCTTATCAAACTCACCGGCTTCAAGATTTTTGGTTGATTTGAAATTAAGGTGTTCGAGCATGTGGGCGATACCGCTTTTTCCCATGACTTCATTTCGGCTTCCGACTTTATAAAAGATGTCTGTGGTGATGACATTGGAGCCATTTTTCATGGGAATGGCGACGACTTGAAGTCCATTTTCCAAGATTTTGGTATAGTGTTTTGGTAACGAGTTTGCCATAAGTAATCCTACTGTTGTTATCATCATTATAACTGTTTTTTTTATCATTGCGTTATTGTCCTTACAGTTTTAGAAAAGTGCTATTTTAACCAAATTATCTTATGCTTTGTATGTTATTATTTTGGTATTAATTGAGAGTAGGTCCTTAAGATGGAAAAACAGTCATTGGAAATCGTTATTATTGAAGATGAAGAGGATATTTTAGAACTTATTGAGTATCATCTTCAAAAAGTAGGCTATCAAACCATGGGTTTTTTGTCCACCGAGAGCGTGGAGCAGTTTTTGGAGGAAGAGATGCCTGCTTTAATGATTGTGGATCGTAATCTTCCCAATGTTGAAGGGAGTGAGTTTGTTCGTAAAATTCGCTCCGATGGTTACAATATCCCTGTAATTTTTTTGACGGCAAAAGATCAAGAGGCTGATCTTGAAGAGGGGTTTTTAAGTGGAGGCGATGACTACATGACTAAGCCTTTTAATGCCAAGGAGCTGGTATTGCGGGTTGAAGCGTTGTTGCGTCGGGCAGGGGTAACGCACAAAGAGAAGATTCGGCATCGGGATCTGTTGCTCAATGTGACCAATCGAACTTTGAGCGTTGAAGGTCAACAGATTGAGTTGACCAATTTGGAGTTTAAACTCCTTTATACCTTTATTCAAAATCCAAACACTACATTAGAACGGGATTTCTTGCGGGATGAGATTTGGGGCGAAGAGAGCATGAATTTTCATGATAAAACGATCAACGTAACCATCAATCGCCTTAAAAAAAAGATTGATCCTCTGGGAGAGAAGGAGTATTTTGTCCCCGTTTGGGGGGTGGGATACAAATTGGTTTAAGTGGATTATAATTAAAATATTAATAATATGTTCTATATTTAAAATTTAAACAAAAATAAAGGATATAGAAGATGATGTCTCCCAAATATTTCACAACCGCATTGGTGGCTACCGTAGCACTCTCCTTCTTAGGGGCCGATGAGATCAAAGGACGGGGAAGTATGTTTCCTGCCCCTCTGTATAAAGTATGGGGTGAAGCGTATTACGCTGTAACTAAGAGTAGTGTGCGTTACATTCCTACTGACTCTTTGGATGGGATTAGGTCCATCTCTAGAGGCATGGCAGATTTTTCAGCTGTGGACACGCCACTTGATCCGAGTGTGTTAGAGAAAAAGAGGCTCCTTGTGTTTCCTTCGGTGCTTGATGCGGTGGTTTTAGCCTACAATATTAAGGGGGTCAAGGATGGTGCATTGAAGTTAAGCCGTAGCGCCATTTTAGGGATTTTTAATGGATCCATTGCCTTTTGGGATGATCCTAAAATTACAAAAGTAAACCAAGGGTTAACCTTGCCCCATGCACCCATTACCGTTGTGGTGGATGCACAGAGATCCACCACAACACTCAATTTTACCTCGTTTCTCAATCGACTAGACAGCACGATAAAGGCAAGCAAAAAGCCAAGATGGAAAGCCAAGAGAGTGATCGCAGGAAGAGCCAATGCCGGAGTCTCCCTTACGGTGAAGCAGACAGAAAACACCCTTGGGTACGTGGATTATCTTTTTAAGAAGCGGTTTGGTTTATCGACAGCTCAGATTGAAAATCGAGAGGGAAACTTTATCAATCCAACACCTTTAGCGTTTCAAGAAGCATTTAAAAATGCCTCCCCAAAAGGAATTGATGGAGGTACGAAACGGATTGACGATCCCATGGGAGAGACCGCTTATCCCATCATTAGTGCAAGCTATGTGTTGTTGTCTAAAGAGCAGGTAGAGAGTAATAAAAAGGTTGTTGATTTTATGAATTGGGCATACACCCATGGCGATAACTCTGCTACAAACTTAGGCTACGTTCCCCTTCCACAAGCAACCAAAGAGGCTATCCGTAACTACTGGAAGAGTATTCCTCAATCAAAATAGAAAGTAGAGAGCTTCTCTCTACGCCAAACCTTTCCGTTAGCTTTTTAATACAGATACTTACTTATTCAAAGCACAAAAATTAAATGATTATTTTTGATTATATTTTTGGAGTTTAATGAAATTATTATATAAAATAAGATAAAGTTATGTATATGAATTATAAAGGAGCTAGATTAATGAAGAAATTAATTGTACTTTCAACATTGACCTCAACATTGCTGTTTGCTACTAATGGAGACAATTTAATCTCCTTAGGAGCAGAGTCACGATCGATGGGTGGAACCGGTATTGCCATGGGAATGGGGACGGATTCGGTTTTTATGAACCCTGCATGGTTGGCTGATATTGAGGGGACCGAAGCGATGTTTGGGGGAACTCTCTTTATGCCAGATGTTAAAGCATCCAATGGCAATGCAAATGGAGAGGAGGCCAGTAGCCAGTCGGATCTCTCATTGATTCCGGCGGTTTCTCATGCGGGGCGAATCAATGAGAATATTGCTTATGGTGTGGGGATGTTTGGTGTCTCAGGGATGGGGACAGATTATCGCAATGAGAACGGTATGACCCCTCAGGAGAATAAGGGGCTCTCGGATATGCGAACCAATTTTCAGTACATGCGTTTTGTGCCAAGCATCGCGTATCAGCAGGAGAACTTACGTCTAGGGTTGGGATTGACCTTGGCATATGGGGCACTGGATATGTCTGCTGTATTGCCCACTGATCCTGCGGATTTTAGTACCTATCAACAGCGTGGTGGAGGGATGAGTGATGATTTTGGGTATGGGGCACAGTTGGGGGTTGCCTATTCGGTAAACTCTAATATTGCATTGGGTGCGTACTATCATACCGAAGTAGCAACGGAGTATGAGAAGGTGTTTGATTTTAACATGGATGGACGTTATGACGATCTCAAACTCTCTCAACCTGCGGAGTATGGGGTTGGGATTGGGTACAAGATGGGAAAGATCCGTGCCTCATTGGATGTAAAAGAGATTTTGTGGTCCTCCGCAGATGGGTATGATGCCTTTGGTTGGGATGATCAGACGGTGTATGCTGTGGGGGTTGAGTATATGACCGATAACAAGATTGCTTTACGGGCAGGATACTCTCATGCCAACTCTCCGCTGGATGATGGAATGTTTGAGGGGGCAACGGTAGGAGGTGCTCCCATGCGACCGCAGGATATTACCTATTTTAATATGATGGGCTTTCCTGCCATCTCCGAAGATCATATGACCATGGGGTTAGGGTATGCGTTTAATGATCAAATTGGCATAGATCTCGCCTACGTCTACTCACCCAAAGAGACGCTTGATGCGATGAACCTTGAGGTAACCAATGAACAACACTCGTTTAGTGGTGCGTTGAAATACAAATTTGATTAATTTTTGATCGGGGAGTACCTTTGGGGGAGGTACCCTTCTTTAGATAAGACCACAGCTTTTGGCATCCCCCATAAAGACAATTCCCATGGCTTTAAATTTCTTCTGTTTGGCAATTTTGTTGAAATTATTGATGTAGGATTTTTGGGTAAATCCTTGACGCACGAGTAGAAGATTGATATCGGAAAACTGCATGATGTGTTTGGTATCCGTAACCAGTCCCAATGGGGCGCTGTTGATAATAATGTACTCGTAGTGTTTTTTTAGCTCCTCTAGCAGTTTGGGAAGATGCGCAGAGAGAACGAGGTCTGAGGGGTTGGAGGGAATGGCTCCCACGGGAATGAGAGAGAGTTGTTCATGAGGGACTTGGTAGACAATTTCACTTAGACTGGCTTCTCCTTTGAGATAGGAGGAGACCCCTTTGGAGAGAGATTTAATACCAAAGAGTCGATCAAGGGTGGGATTTCGCATGTCCAAATCCACCACAATGGTTTTGTAATTGGCAAGATCAAAGATGGCGCTTAGGTTGGCTGCGGTAATGTTTTTCCCCTCATTTTGAATGGTTGAACTGATCAATAGGGTTTTGAAGTTGTCCATTTCCAATTGCAAATTGGTGCGTAAGATACGGTAACTCTCGGCAAAACAGGTATTAGGGTGTTCGTAGACCTCCACGCGAGGCTCTTGCGTTTTGGAGAAGGGAATAACGCCATAAATAGGGATATTGGTCTGTTTTTCAATGTCCGTTTTGTAGCGTATTTGGGTATTAAGAGCGTTCCGTAAAAAGGCAAGGATAATGCCCAGTACCATACCAAAAATGGAGGCAGCTAGCAGGATGTTTCGATGGCTTGTACCGATGGGCTTGGTACTTCCGTAGGCTTTGTCAATGACTTTGTAGTTGGAGAGGGTAGCCACTTTGGCAATCTCATTTTCAGCCTGTCTCTCGAGCAAAAAGTCATAAATTTTTGAGCTTACTTTATAGTTTCGCTGAATGTTGATAAGCTCTCGCTCCTTGGTGGGCAGTTTTTTTAGTTTTTTCTCATAGGATTTTTTCAGTTTATGCAGTGTACGATCTTGTTGTTCAAGGTGCTTCTCTAGGTTGTTGATGTTGGATATGATTTTTCGTCGAACGGTTTGGATCTTTTTTTCAAGACTTAGCACTTTGGGGTGTTTTCTAGTATATTCAGCAAGGAGTTCTCCCCGTTGGAGTTGACTTTTTTGAAGCTCCGTAATGAGTTCTAAGGTAGGTTTGTCATTAAGCTCCATGAGTGAGGGGGCAATGGCATCGAGGTTGTAGTTGTTTTGGATAAACTTTTTCAGGTTGTGCACAAGGCTCTTTTTGAGTTGATTTTCAGAGAGGCTGATATCGATGTTACTAAGTTCCGCAATAAGCATTTTGGATTGCTCTGAGGGCTGAATGACTTTGTTGTTAATGCGGTACGCTTCGAGTTCTTTTTCTGATTTGTCCAGTTTGGACTTCATGCTCTCTAGTTTGTTGGTAATAAATTGTAAAATTTTGTTGTGTTGTTCGCTCTTGTTTTTGACGTTCTCTTGGATAAAGCTAGCCGTCAACGCTTCAATGTAGGCGATGGCGCGTTTGTGAATGGTATCGTTGTAGGATATTTTAATCAAGGGCACATCATCTTCAATTTGGGAGATATGCAGATTCTTTTTGATTATTTTTTCATAAATGTAGCGATGGTTCTCATTGATAATGATATCTATGGGGTATTTGAAGTTGGAAAGTTTTTCAACCGTCAGAGAAAAATAGGGCGTTATTATGTGCTCTTTGTAGTGAAAAAGCTCTTTTTTTATCTGAGGCAGTGGTGTACCAAAAAGAAGGCTTTTAAAGCGTTTGAGTGGAGAGTAATCTAGCTGTAGAAAAAATCCATTTTTTTGTGGAATTAGGGTGATATTTTTACCCAAAATTGAGGGGTCTAGGATTTGAATAGGGTGAATATTAATGGGCAGTTGGGTGTAGATCTCTTTTTTTTTATACCCTTCGTGTTGGTAGTATTGTACCGTGTAGTTTACGGTATTGAGTGCTTTATCATTGATGTAAAAGGTCTTGAGTAGGGCAATCTCCTCTTTGATATTAATGGTGTTGAAGTCCATATAGTTATCTAAACTTAAACTTTTATTATTTGACTCGCTGGGATTTTTGATCTTGACAATGGCATAAGCATTGTAGATAGGTTGCTTAAAGCTCAATGCGATGTAGGTCCCTAAAAAAAAGAGCATGGATATGAATAGAATGGACCATCTATAGTGTTTGATAACGGTTAATATTTCAACAATATTGACCGACTCCACGTTATTATTTTGCGTTTGACTCATGCCTTCTCCTTCACCGCTAAAAAACTAATTTATTTTTTTAATTTTATCTAAAAAGCAATTAAAAAATGTTTTAAATTATTGAATAATATTACCAAGTAGAAAATAGAAGATGAAAAACTTTACTAAATTCAATTGTCTGCCAATGCGCGTGGGCTCTTTGATGAGTCGATAGAACCACTCGAGATGGTAATTCAAAAAGAGTTGAGGTGCCCGCTTTTTATTGCCACCGTAGATATCAAAGCTTCCACCTAAACCCATGTAAAGAGCAGGGTGTGCTTGATGGAGTTCGTTCATCAATAGCTCCTGTCTTGGACTGCCTTGTGCCACAAAGACAATGTCGGGTTTTTTATTTTTGAGCTCCTCAATAAGTCGCTCTTTGTCTCTCCCTTTTAAAAAACCATTCCGATAGCCGAGGATTTGAAGTTGAGGGTAATGTTGTTTTAGTTTCTTGATGGTGGATTCTATGACCGCAGTTGTTGATCCCACAAAATAGAAGGTTCGTGTCTTTTGAAAGCGCTCAATGATGTCTAGCCAAAACTCACTGCCTGCAATTTTTATTGCCTTGAGACCACGTTTTTTGAGTGCCATGACCGCTCCCACACCATCGCTGTAACCGATGTTTCGATTGATAATGTCTCGCAGTTGTTCATTATCGAGGGAGATCTTCTCGGCGTTCATGGCGATCAAGATCTTTTTTTCATGTTGAATATGGTTTAAAAATAACTCTTTGGACGAAAAGGCATTGATACGATAACCGTTAATAACTGCACTGTTCATGAGTCAGACTCCTTGCTGATCAGGTGTGTATGTCCAAATTATCTACTCTTTTCTATTATATATTACTTATTTTCTAACAAATTTTGCTAAAAAATATTATTTTTAGTTATAAAATATTCTGATTCTTATGAGACTCTTTAATATAAAAACTTAAACCATACAACATCCATGCTTGTGCCCATCGCATGTAAGGGGTTTTGGATGACTTTAGGGGTTTGAGCTGATAGTAAAAATACCCTTTGGGATCTTGCATGTGGGTAAGGGTCCATGCTACGACGCGATCAATCAAGGGTTGATGCGCTTTAAATGTTTGGGTGCGAGAGAGGGTTGCAAGGAGTTGTGCGGGGGCATGAATGTCAATAGGATAGGTTTTGTTGTCGTAGTATTTGGGTGTGCCATCGTCTAAAAAGAAGTGCTCAAGGTAGTAGTTTAAGCCTTTTTGAATCACGGTTTCAAACTGGGTATCACCGGAGTATTTCTGATACTCGTAGATCGATTCGATGTTGTAGCCGGTATGAAAACTGTCCACCCATGATTGAATCTCTAGTTCCCCGTAGATCCATGCACCATCCTCTCGTTGTTGGTTGGCACAGGCAATCACGGAGGCTTTAGCAAGTTCTAAAAGTTTAGGATCTTTGGTATGGCTATAAATCCGTGCCAAAAGTTTACTGCCAAGCAGGGAGGCATTGTAGACACGGGTTTGATCCAGTGGGGAGTAGGAGAAGATAAATCCTTCTGATTTTGGGGTACGTTGTAGATCATGGAGAATAAAATCTGCACTGCTAAGGGCTGTGGTGAGGTACTCCTTCTCGCGAGTAATCTCATACGCATCAAGAAGGGCATAGCCAACAAATGAGGTGACCACAATGGTGGGGGTCCACTTGGGAAGAAAAAATGCGCGGGATTGCCAATCAAAGTTGTAGCCCCAACAGCTACCACTGTAGCCTTTGGATTGTAATGTAATAAGGCGTTTGGCAAGGGTGTGAATGGTTGTAAGGTACTCTTTTTTAGGGTCCTGTTGATAGAGATTGCAATAGGCAGTTAAAAAGAGAGCCAAACCTTTAGGGTTATGCTCTTTGGGGATCAAGAAGACGCTTCGTAGGTTGATAGGATTGTGTTTAAAGAGTTGTATCCATAGCAAGCGAAAGAGTTGAACCCGATTGAGTTGTAGGGCTTGAAAGAGTTTGCTATTGAGCCCATCGTAGGGATCCCAGCCTTTGAAATCCTCTTGTTCGCAGTAGCTTTTGAGTTGATTAAAGTGAGTCTTTAGTCGGTGATTGTTCATGTGGGGTTTATCTCCTTGTTGATGTAGTGAAGAATGCGTTGCGCAACGCTATGATTTAAAAGATGTGTTTTGGCATAGTGATGGTTATAATGCCCCATCTCTATGATACGATGTTGATTGTGAAGCAACTTCTCTAGGACCTCTTGAAGGCTTTTTGCACTGCCCACCTCGACGGTGTAGCCCATTTTTCCCTCTTGAAAAAATGTTTTGAGTCCTCCTACGGGAGTAGTAATGATGGGAAGACCAAACGCCATGGCTTCTAGCAAGGAGATAGGAAGTCCCTCACTGTAGCTAGGCAGGACATAGATGTCTGCACTAGAGAAGAGGGCAATTTTTGCCTCCCCTTGGACATGTCCTTTCCAGATAATGTTCTTAAATTCTTGATATTCTGTTTTAAGTTCATTCAAGATGGCTCCATCACCGGCAATCACAAGTTCAAGATTTTTAAATCGTTGAGAGAGGGATCTAAATGCGTCAAGAAGTTCATATATCCCTTTTTCTTTAATAAGACGTGCTAGAAAAAGGATTCTCAAGGGACGGTGCTGGTGCAAGGTAGAGATTTTTTTCTCAAAAGAGAAGTGCTCAATAAGTGAGGCTTCAAGGGTGGTGGTCTCTACAACAATATTTCCTTGATAGCCCCATGTTTGAAGCGTTCTCTTTGCCTCATGGGAGAGGACCAAGATCGTAGAGGCGTGACCAAAAGAGTTGCGGAAGAAACGGTAATACTTTTGGGAGACCTTCTGCTCAAACTCATGGTGCCAACCATGAAAAAAGACGATAAAAGGGATTTTGGCTTTGTTGAGTTTTTGGGCAAAGAGTCCATCTCGAAAGAAGCTGTTTAGTCCTAAAGAGGGGTTAATAATGGCAACGTTTGGTGGGGTATTGCTGAGGGCGCGTTGAAATCTCCACTGATCAAGAAGTAGCCCAAAGGGATTTAATCCATGTCCTCCTACTTCAAGGGTTTTAAGAGAAATCTCTTGATTAAGGAGGGGCAAAATAGCGTTCCAATAACTACTAACTCCCCCTTGTGCGGAGAGCTTGGGAAGGGAGATGAGAAGCTTACTGCACATGCTTGAGCCGTCCTGCATCGTTGGTAAGAATATCATTCATCCCCAAAATAATATGGACGCGAAAGAGCAGGCGTTGTGGGTTAATGGATTTTGGGATTCTTTTCCCTTTTTTCCCTCCTTTAATAAGACGGGCAATGCCCCGTAGGGCTTTTTGAAACAGATGTTCAGGTTTGGGTTGCGTGTTGGCTTCGTTTGCTAACTGTTTTAAAAAGTTTTTGGGAAAGAGTTGTTTCGCCTGAGGTGTATTGAGCGCATCAAGCATCTGCTGAAGCAGGGAGGGATCAGAGAGAATCTTTTGGTGAGATGCAATGGAGTTGTTGGTGGCAAATTCAATCTTTGGCGTGATTCGATCCACAATCCGTTCAAAGAGAGTTCGATCTCTAAAGGGTTCGGGAAGGGTTCGAATCTGCTGAAGCAGTTTGCGAGATAAAATAGGATTTAAAACATCCATGTAGGCACTTTTGAGATCGGAGAGGGCGGCGGAGAATGTAGGAAGTCGATAGAGGTGGTGGAGTCGATCTCGCCATACTTCCAAGGACTCATCATCGGATTGTTGAAGCGTTTGGGGAAGTCTCTGGTGGGTGGCAAAAGAGTAGCGTTTAAGGTTTTCGAAGTCGGAGCAGAGCGCGCATCCATTGAGGTAACGTACCTCTCGTTGGGAGCTCACCGATTGGCTCCATCCAAACCCTTCATCGCCTCGAATAATCCCCTCGACCCCATCTTCATAGAGTTGCTTCCAGAGTGCAAATCCATCCATGTAGCCGTTGATGTTTTCAATTCTTCCTTCACCTAAGAGGAGAAACCGTTGCACAATACGCTCAATGGGTTCATTGGCAGTTTCGGTCGGGTAGTATTGATTGGGTACCCCAAAATGTTGGGCAACTTTTTTGGCAATATGGGCATCGCCTTTGGGGTCAGAGGCGACGGATTTGAGTCCCCATGTTACGGTTTTTAGGGAGTGAATCTCCTCTTTTTGTTCTTGATAAAAGAGCGCCAAGAGCCCTCGGCTATCGTACCCTCCCGAGAGGGGAAGTCGCCAAGTTTTAAAATCAATCTTTAAATGTTTAATAATCGACCGTAGGGAGTTTTCAAGTGCTCTCTCCTCTTTATGAATCTCTTTAGGGGTGGGGGCAAAGGTGATGGCTTGGTTGGTTTGATGGCAGTGCCAATTGGCTTTGTTGAGGACAATGTTGCTGTCTACGGGCAGACGTTTGATTCGTCGATCCCATGCATGGGTTGGTCCAAGGGTACCCGTAGAGAGCATCCAAGGAATAGTCTCCAAATCCAACTCAAAAGAGCCCAAAAACATAATAATGGCACGTTGAGAGGTGGAGGCAATAAAGTAGTCTTCATCGTGATAGTACCAGATGGTTTTGGAGGCGGTAGGATCACTAAGAATCTGAACCTCTTTGGCGTTCTCTCGAAAGAGAGCAAACGATCCATCGAGTAACTCTTCATTGATCTGGTACCATGGGGTAGCCTTTGGTGGGTTAAAGAGTTTTCCTAGAAGAACACTGTTTTGATGGATCAGAAGATGCGATTCGGGGTTAATAATCCTATAGGCAACGTGGGGAGTAATGGCGATCTTCGCGGGACGAGCCACAATGTTTTCGGGTTCGAGGGCATGCGATATTTGAGTAAGTTTGTGTTGGGTTTGTGTGGGATTCAATCTATCTTTAGATACGATATAGATGATTTTAGACATGGATAGCTCCTTTTTTTTGATGTTCAATGGTTTTAAGTAAAGGTAAGAGGCGATGGTGAACAATGTTCTTCCATCGATACGCCAAGAGTGAATTGGTGATGGTGGCGGTTTGATAGGAGGAACGTCGCTGATAGAGTTGATGGAGTGCCTTGTTGAAGGCATCAGGATTGTCCTCAAAGAGAATGCCGTTCTTCTCATTGATGAGTTGCCGATTTTCATGCGTAGCGGTTGCAAGGCAAACCATGCCGGCATTGATATACTCAAAGGTTTTGGTGGGGGGTTGATACTCAAAATACTCTTGCATGGGAATGTAGGAGATGCCCACATTGCAGGTATCAAAATAGGGTTGAAGCTCATGGTGGGGTTTTCGACCGTGATAGTGAACAATCTCATCGAGTCCATATTTTGTAATGGTGGCTTTGAGTTGCGCAACATCCTTTGGGTGACCATCCCCAAAAATATCATACCGTAGGGGTGGGGTATGAGGTTGGGTCTCTTGGATATAGAGGGCTAACCCTTCAATGGTCTGATGAATGTTTCGTTGGGTAAGTGTCCCCATGTAGATCAAGGAGAAATGCTCATACTCTTTTGTCTGGCTTGAGAGCAGATCCGCACCCAAGGGGAGCAGGGTAGTACGTTTGGGATGGATCTTGAGTTTATGGCGTAACCCCTCCGAGATAATGGTGATGTGATCAAAAAGGTACGACTCAAGATGGATCATGCTATTGTGTCGCCACCGTTTAAAGGGGGCTTGGTCAATGGCACCGGTTCGAATGTCCAATAGAAAATTGGAACGTTGAAAGGGTTTGATGAGTGAACATAATTTAAAATAAAAAAGATAGACAATACGGTAATCATTGCGTTGAATGATCTGTCGGGCTTTATGAATCATCTTAAAACTATTGGCAATGGCACTCTTCTCCTTTTTAAGATAGATGACGGTGGTGTTGTCTTCTATTTTGGGGTAGCCTTGATCCAAGCAGAGATAGGTTAACGCATAGTGATCTTGTAGGTATTGACAATATTTGTAGCTGTTGGTGTGCCGACCGTATTGGGTAAGATGAACCAGCAGTATTTTGGGTTTGGGACTCATGTTGTCGCCTCCTCATGATAGGTATAGAGATAAAAAAAGCTGTAGAGATAGACCAGTACCAAGGCGGGATTGAGTATCAGCGATGGTGAGTAGGTAAGCACATCAATAAAAAAGATAATACAGAGTCCCATAAATGAGCTCAATAAAATCTTATATTCATGGTTGGTTCTCTCTCGCTTATAGAGACGTTTAATTTTTTGATAGAGTAGCAGATGAAAAAGCAAAAAGAGCGTGGTCCCGACAACTCCAATCTGCATCAATGACCACAGAAATCCTAACCGTCCACCGTAACCGATGTGGTACTTGTCTCGCAGAGGGTTTTTGTAAGGGGTAAAGGAGGATTTAATCAACTCCCCTGGACCAAACCCCATCAATAAGGTGCTAGTTCCACTCTGTCGCAGTCGTTTTAGGACAACGGCAGGGGCATCAAAGCGACCATCTCCCTCAATGCCTTGGGAGAGGCGAGTGTTGAGGGTTTGATACTCTTGCGCATAGTTGATGAGGTAGGCGATATCAACGCTTCCTCCTACTTTACGTTCGGGATTTGCCCGAGGATTGAGTGAGACAAAGGCGCAAAAGAGTATGACAATGTAGATCAGGGCAATAAAGAGATTCTTAAAGAAACGTGCATCAAAATTTGAGTGGACGTAGATCAGATAGAAGTATAAAATAATGACGTAAAAGAGAATCCCCATTTTGTTGCTAGCTAAACCGATACCGATAAAAAGCACCACCCACAGGAGTGTCTGAACTCGCTTATGGACAATGTAGTAACTGAGCAGATAGACAATAGCAAAAAGAGGCATAATTGTAGCAATACTCCCTTCCGAAACCGACATACTGCCAATAAAGTTCTCGGTCGTACCAATGAGAAGAAGCTTCACAAACGCAGCAATAATTTGAAAGATAAAAAGGGCGATGATAAGCTCTCGGAGTTGCTCTTTTTGCCACGGGGTGAGCTCAATATTAAAGAGGGCATAGAAAAAGAGATAGTAGACCAAGAACGTACGAACAAAAAGGATGAACTGAATCTTGCTTACATCAGTGAGAAGAAAGGAGAGAAAAATGCTCACCAACAGTAAGAAAAAAAGCATTACCATGGGTCCTCTAATCTCACCATTTCGTTCAATAATCATCAGAAGGGCTCTAAAAAAGAGGATCACAATCAACCCCTCAATGGCAAGCTGTGAGAGGGTCTCTGAGATGCCCACAATGGCAAGCAAGCCCTTGGTAAAACTGAGTATAAAGACCGTTGCAATAAGATAGTAGTTTAAAGCATCACCGGTTTTGGTCATGATGCTCCTTTGCTGGGGGTTTGAAGCAAGGGAATAAGCCGTGCAAGATTTTTGATGCTGTAGGTTTTCTGGGCAAATTGACGGGCTTTTTTTCCCATGGATGCTCTAAGGTTAGAATCATCAATTAGGCGTGTAAGATCAAGAACCATCTGCTCGAAGGTTTGGGAGTGAAATCCAATGCCTTCTTGGGTCAATACCTGATCGGGGTTAACGTGCAGTGAGACCACAGGAACCTCTCGCATCCATGCTTGAATAAAAGTGTTTGGGAAGCCCTCGTAGAGGCTAGTATTTACAAAAATGTCTGCTTTAGCAAGTTCATGGTTAACCTCCTCCATGGAGAGCTCTCCGGTGTACTCAAGATGTGGGACCTGTGCCATTTTCTGCTTCCACATTGCAGATTGAGTACTGTTTTTATTGCGACCAATCATCTTGAAGCGAACGGTTTGCTTCAATGGTGCAACTGCTTTGACCAGATCAATAAAGAGATCAGGCTGTTTAAAGGCTTTGAAGTTGGCAACCCAAAGTACGGTAATGGGTGCTTTTTTGTTGATGGGTTCTTGGGGAAGGGGGTGGACGTTAGGGAGAATCAAGTCGGCATGACGTTGAAAGTTTTGAAGGAGCAGTTGATCTTGGTATTTCGCTTGTGCAATGATGTGGTCCACACTTTTTAGTGCGTACTCTTTGCCATAAAAATCAAGCAGGTTTCGAAGAAGCATTTTATTGATTTTGAGCCTCTTCTCAACATTAACAAGGTTGGCAAGATGAATAATGGTTTTGACGGCATTGTCTTTGGCATAGGCGATTGCAGGGAGTAGAATGTTGCTCAGGTTACGGTGATAGATAATATCCGGTTGAATCTCTTTTAGATCTTTTATGACATCGGTATAGTAGCAGAGTTTTCCAACAAGCTTCTCTTGGTAAGGTTTTTTGGGAATACCATAGAGGTGTATCTCTCCATCTTTTTCACGCAACCGTGTGGGGTGCAAAAAGAGATAGTGAACCTCAAACTCTTGGGTAATGAGATAGGAGGCGATGTATTTGATCTGTTGTTCGGCACCACCTTGATTGTATTTGTAGTAGCTGTGCAGTAAAAAAAGAATTTTTGTCATGTTAAAACCTCACTTTTGTAAAAAAAATATGACTCTTTTTAGGATCTAAAAAGTAGGAAAGATGCTCCGCTTTTGCCTCTAAATCGGCAAGATCGATTCTTTTTTTTTGATACTGTTGGTAACGAATAGCATGCTGTTTAAGAGCGCTACTTAAGAGCCAAAAGTGGACATAGTCCCAGTTGAGTGGGAGAAAGTTGTGATGGACCCTTTTGAGGTAGTCGCGAAAAAAATCAACCTGCCATGAGAGTGTATCGATGGGAACATCTTGATGTAGGAGTAGATAGCTCGCATCCTCTACCCATGAGCCTTGGCTGTGGTAGTTATCAAAATCGATAAATTTCACCTCACTGTTTTCCCCTATAAGAATATTAACCTCTGTAAAATCCCCTTTGGTAGCAATCTTGGTCCTAAATAGCGGGATATTTTTGAGGTAGAGCAAAGTGCAACGCAAAAGGGCACGGAGGTAAAAGAGGTGAAAGGATTTTGTCAGAATGGATTTGGCAACCAAACGATAGAGGCTAAGAAGGGGTTGATTGTGGCTTGCTTGAATCGAAGAGAGGGGGGTGGTCTGAAGATCGATGAGTTGATTAAGAATGGTTTGTTGGATCTTGGGGGTCATGTGTTGAGCAAAAGCTTCAGCACCTTTTTGTTTAGTGGGAAAATACTCCACAATCATTTTGGTTTCGTTTTGGGCGTACACTTTGGGAACGTAGGGTTTATTGATGGCACTTAAAACGGTACGCTCTTTATGAAAACGTGCCACAATAGAAGGTTGTTTGGTCTTAATCTTTTTTAAGATAGCCAAGCGTTGCTGATAGTGGATGAGCAGAGTAGTGCGGTGCTCTTTTTGGTCAATGATCTTAATGATTTTATAACTCATTGGGTAAAGCCTTTTTGTTTGAGTTGATAGTGCCCCATTAGTGTGATAAATGCCAACATAAAGGCTTGGACAATCAAGGTGGAGTACGCCAGTCCTACCACCCCCATGCGATCAAAGAGGAAGTAGTTTAAGAGCACATTTAAGGCAATGGAGAAGGGGTACATGTACAAGATATACTTCTCTAATCCCACCGATTGTATGGCGGTAGAAAAGGGAAGGTTAGCAAAGAAAAAGACCAAATAAAAGGCAAGTACAATGGAGACATCGATGGTTTGTGCGTAGGCATCATGGTACAAAAAGGAGATAATATCGTGGGCAAACAGCGCATAGACTAGCGTAAGAAGAAGTGAAACACCAAAGATGGCTCCGGAGATGAGGTAGAGGGTTTTTAGTTGAATCTTTTTACTTTTGAAGTGTTTGATGACAATGGGATAAAAGGCAGTCAAAATAGCACCTCTCAACATCTCAAATTGTGCAATGATCTTCTCCGAGAGTCCATAGATGGCAACATCTTCAATGGAGCTCATAAGGGAGAGCATAAAGAGATCAATTTTGGTGGAGAGGACTCCTCCTATGGCGAGTAGGGTAAAGACCATGCCCTGTTTAAAAAACTTCATGAGAATGGTACTTTGTTTGAGATTGATGGAGAATTTGTACTCCATAACCGTACGCATGCTTCGATAGTAGATGTAGATAAAGAGTAGGTTAATAAAGGTCATGTAGTACATTATGAGCATTAAATCATTGACCACAAAGAGGATCCCCACAATACCAAAGACTCGAAGCAGGCTGTGGGTGACGTTGATTTTTGCTAAAGTCTCAATCTTTTCGTGGGCTTGGAGTATGGAGGAGGGGATCAGTTTGAGTCCACGAAAGAGCATGACGTGTGAAGCAAGAATAATAACCATCAAGATCTCTTGGTCGTAATTTGGAATCAGTAATGCCACCACAATAATGGTTACAATCTGTAAAAGAGCAACAAGGAGTTTAAAGTTAAAGAGACGATTGAGCATCCGTTCAAGCTCAGAACGGTTTAGAATGCTCTCGCGAATGACCACTTTGGAGAGTCCTCCAAAACCAAAGATATGAAAGAGGGCAACAAACGAGAGTGCAAGGGTGTAGATACCATAATCATGGGCTCCAAGACGATTAGGGATGTAGACAAATCCCACCAGTGTAATCAGGGTGGTTACGATATTTGCCACGGTGAGATAGAGTGAATTTTTTAATCCCCGTTGTACGTCCTTGGAGAGAGAGTGAAGCATCTTAATTTGCATGGTATCGGGACCCCCTTATGGTTCAGCATGGCTGATTTTAATATTTTATAATATTATACAACAGAAGATCTTAACCTTTTATGTTAAAAAATATGTTTTTTAGTTTTTTATTGATGAATTTCAACCTGTAAGTAGCGCATGGTTGAGGATTTTTTCTTCACAACGTTTTAATATTTTTGTAATTTCAGGAAAATATGGAGCTTGGTGGTGTTGAGGATTATAGATAAGGTAGAAGGTTCGCATCATGGGGGTATTCTTTAGACGTGCAATGTAGAATTCTCCTTTTTTGAGTTCATCTTCAATGGAAAGTTGTGAGACAATGGCTACAGTGGGGTGTTGAGGATTGGGTTTGGACCACTTAATACTCTGAATCGTAGCGGTGGCATTATCAATCTCTGAAATGGAGTAAAAACTTTGATAGGAGAGTCCCTCTTGTGCTAAAAACTTACTAATGACCAAACGGGTTAATGAGTCCTCTTTGCGGGCAATAAGGCGATAGTTTTGGATCTCCTTTTGGCTAACAATCGGAGGAATAGGCATTTTTGAGCAGATCACCAATTCATCTTCCATCCACTCTTGATAGTTGAGTTTCTCATCAAAGAGGGGGGTCTCAATCAATCCGAGGTCAAACTGTTGGCATTTGACCCCTTCAATAATTTTATCGCAGGTGGTAATATTTAAGGCGACACGACGTTGCAGTGCCTCCCCCATATGGGTCATAGGTTCACCAGGAAGAATGTGGGAGCCAATGGTATAGGAGGCTCCCACTTTAAACGGTTGATTTTGATCTGCTATCATTTGTCCTACCTATAAAAGTCATTAATTTAAATTATGGTAACTCTTATCTTTTTAAAAGGAGCTTAATCCTCTTTTTTATTCATGGCTTTAGCATTGTCCATAAGTACGGGCACAAAGAGTAACGAGACAAAAACCGCAGCAACCGTTCCTGAGATCAAGGCAACCCCTAGTCCCCCAAAGATGGGGTCTCCTGCAAGAAGTGCTGAACCAAGAATAATCGCAACCGCGGTGAGCATAATGGGTTTGGCTCGTGTGGCGGATGCCACCGCAATGGCACGACGCTTCTCAATACCATGCTCATTGATCAGACTCATGGCAAAGTCAATCAAAAGCAGTGAGTTTCGTGAGCTAATTCCCATTAGGGCAATAAACCCAATTAGGGAAGTTGCGGTCAAGAAGAAGGTCTGTTCTGTAACCAAATCTGCTACCCAGTGTCCCACAATAACCCCAATGAGTGAGAGGAAAGATCCAATCAGAATAATCCCACTTAAAGAGAAGCTTTTGTAGTAGACCACCAAAAGGAAGAAGATTAAAACCAGTGCAGCAATAAACGCAGCTCCCAAGTCACGGAAGGTATCAAGGGTAACTTTCATCTCTCCATCCCAACGCAATAGGAATTTCTCACCGGTTTTTTTATCCTTAAGGTAGAGGTCAAACATGTAGGTTGAGAAGTCCGCTTTGGTCACCTCATAATCTTTGGAGAAGTACTCAATCATCTGTTCACGTGCATCCAAGAGGGGATAGACTTGGGAGACCATGTCGGTCTCAGCAATAACATTAATCATGCGTCGTAGGTCTTTGTGCATGATCATGGGAGAAGATTTGACTTTTTTAATGTCCACAATCTCGGTTAATGGCACCATCATCCCTTGTTGATTCATCAGGTTAAGGGAGGTGAGTTTTCCACGAAGGGCATCTTCACGCTGATCATCAAGTCGTTTACTTGCGTCACTAAGAACCAAAAAGATAGGAATTTGTTGCGAGTGATTGGCCGAGTTTTTGGTGGCAATCACCATCCCTTCAAAAGCAAGGTAGAGAATATTGTTGACCTGCTCAATGCTTAGTGCGGATCGAGCAATCTTCTCAATGTTGGGGACAAGTTTGTACTTATCGTAGATATCATCCGCCATAACATCCACATCCACAAGTCCTTCGGTTTTTCCCAAAATATTGGCAACTTCAACTGCTATTTTACGGCTTTGGGGAATGTTGTCACCCTGAACCTCCATAACAATGGATGCCAACGTTGGAGGACCGGAAGGTTGCTCAATAAATTTAATCACCGTACCAGGGATAATGTCTTCACACTCTTGTTTGACGATGGGACGGAGACGTTGGGTCATCAAAAAGGAGGGCTCAGTTCGGTGGTGTTTGTCGGTGAGATTTACTGAAATCTCCGCAACGTTTTCGGTACGTTTCATGCTCGCCCCCTTGACCAGTCCGGCATAATCCAGTGGGATCCCTTGTGCATAAAAGAGTTCGATGTTTTTGATCTCTTTCTCATGCTTAAGAATGTTGGTGATGCACGAGGTAACCTGCTTGGTCTGCTCAATGGAGCTTCCGGTTGGGGTGTCGACATAGATGGAGTAGGTATTGTCACTCTTACCAGGTAGCATTTTTGCCAGTACCAGTTTACTTGGAAACATCAGCAGTGACGCAAAAAATGCCGCTGCGGTTAAAAGAATTACCAGTGTCTTCTTCAGTTTTGAATCTAATATCCAGTAGATAAAGTTTTCAAATTTTTTCATCTAGTTTTTCCCCTCAAATGTATTGGTTTCGTCTTCCTTTTTTTTGTGGTGACGATGATGTTTGTGGGTGGGTTTTTTCAAGAGTTTTAGGCTCAAGTAGGGCGTAAAGATGTACGCAACCACCAAGGAGGCAAAGAGTGCCACAGGAACGTTATACGGAATGGGCTTCATAAATGATCCCATCATCCCTCCAACAAATGCCATCGGCACCATGGTCATAATAATGGCTAAGGTTGCAATGTTGGTGGGGGCACCCACTTCATCGGTGGCTTCCACAAGCAGTTCATCCATCTCTTTCTCATCCACATCATGGGCATGAAGGTGACGGTGAATGTTCTCAATAACAATAATCGCTGCGTCCACCAGTAGCCCCAATGAGAGCAAAAAGGCAAAGAGCGTAATCCGGTTCATGGTCTGTCCTGAGATGTAGGCAATAAAGAGTGTAACGGCCAAAATAGCAGGCACCGAAAAGGTAACAATAATGGACTCTCTCCAGCCCAACGCAAAGATCAGCATTACCGCAATAATAATAATGGTAATAATGAGGTGGTGCATCAATTCATTAACCGCTTCATCCGCACGAACCCCATAGTTTCGGGTAATAATGTACCCAATGCCCTCTTTGGCGAACTCATCATCATGCTCTTTGAGCATCTCTAAGACATCTTCTGCTACAAATACCGCATTGGTTCCAGCCAGCTTGGCAACGGTAAGAGTTACCTGTGGTTTTTTCTCAAGAAGCTCTTTTCCTTGATCAAGATCTTTACGGTAGATAATGTCCGCATCTTGGAAGTTCTGTTTGTCAATTCCCTCTTCAACGTCGGCAACATCCCTTAGATAGATGGGGGAGCCCATGTAGTTGGCAACCATGACATTTTTGACATCTTCTACGCTTGTAATGGCGTTTGCAATACCAAAGATTACGAGCTTGCCATCTTGTGTGCGTCCTTTGACATCGGGCACATTAACCGCGAGGGATTGAATGGCCTGCATCAGTTGTCCCATGGAGAGGTGATAGCCGGAGAGTTTACCCATGTCCACTTCAACATTGAATTGTGCTTTGTGTGACCCTTGTAGGGTGGTTTTGGCAACGTTGTCGATAGCATTGACCTTTTGCTGAAGAAGTTTGATCTTTTCGGTGAGGTCAACCATGGAGATGTCGGATCCATCCTTTTTGTAAAAGGCGATGGTCATAATGGGAACATCAATGTCAATATCAAAGGGTTTGATAAGTGGTTGCATTACCCCTTTGGGCATCTGGTCCATGTTTTGCATCACTTTATCGTAGAGTTTAAGGTTTGAGTCCTCTCGATCCTCTCCAATGTAGTACATAACGTTGACAATTCCAACGTTGTCCATGGCCATACCATAGATGTGTTCAATCCCTTGAATCTCTCGAAGTTTTCGCTCTAAGGGTTTGATGATCACATTCTCCACCTCTGCAGGGGAGGCCCCTGGCATGGCGACAATGACAGCTCCACCGGAAATTGCAATCTGTGGATCCTCTTCTCGTGGCATGGTTGAGAGTGCAATCCAGCCCAGTGCAAGTAGGACAATACCTAGTACGGCAGTAAGGGGGTTCTTAAGAAACCCCAATGCCAGTTTACCTGCGATATCTTTGACTTGGTAAGGTTTTTTAGCCATTTTTAACCTTTAATATTGATTTTTGCATACATACCAGGATAGACGGGTTTACCTTGGGTATTAAATTTAATTTTCATTTTAAATTTATGGGTCATGGGGTTTGAGTTGGGAATGATGGAGTAGATTTTTCCCTCTCCTTTAAAATTAACCGAAGGAACTTCCAGTCCAACCTCTTTGCCAAGATTCATGTAGATAAGATCATTCTCTGCAATCTCAACCACAATACTTAGTTTGCTAAGGTCGGTTAAAATAACTCCAGGCATACCGGGAATAGCCATTTCACCCACGCTAAGTTTTTTGGCGATGATAACCCCATTGTTGGGGGCACGAAGTTTGAGGTAGTTGTATTGGTTCATTACCTCCTCCCTCATTGCTTTGGCCTGTTCCACCTGTTTTTGAGAGATCTGAATCATGTCTTCCATGTTTTGAGCTGCAAGTTCAAGGTTTTCAAGCTCATATTTTGAGACCATTCCTTTTCTAAAGAGTCGTTTGTAGCGTCCTAAGTTTAAAACCACATTGTTGTATTGGTTTTTATTCATCTGAAGAGCAAGCTGGGCTTGAGAGATCCCAAGTTCTACCTGCTCTTTTTTTGCATCAATCTCTTTGGAGTCGATCTCGTAGAGGAGTTGCCCTTTTTTGACAATATCTCCTTCAGCGACGTTCATCTTTTTGACAATACCCATGTAGCGACTGGTGATCATCTTTTGGTTATCTGAGATAACGGATCCAGATAGGTTAAGTTCAATCGCTTGAAGCGAACTCAAAGCAAGTAGCAGTGCAAGTGTTAATTTTTTCATAGTGTTTCTCCCTCATTAATAATCTTTTTTAACTCAAAAACTTTGACATTGTAGTCATTTTTTGCCGTTAAGAGTTTGAGCAATACCTCAAGCTCTTTAGACTGTTTAATCAGTACATCGGAAATGGAACTGATCCCCTCTTTATATTGCTCTTTGTAGGTCTCGTAGACGCGATGAGCAAACTCAAGTTGTGTCTCTAGGCTTTGGATATCGGCCTCTTTGCTCTTGATATTGGTCAGTGTCTTTTTGACCTTTAAATAGATTCCTTTCTTGGCAAGGTTCACTTGCTCTTTGACCTTCATGTTCTCCACTTTGGCACGTTCAAGATTGTTTTTATCTATCTTACCATTGAAGAGATTCCATTTGGCTTGGATGCCCACGGTATAAAAATCTTTTTCAAAGAAGCGATTAAGTGGGTTGTTGTCTGCGGATCCATACTCCGCTTTGGCACCCACTTCAGGCAAGAAGTTTGCCTCTTGAAGTTCAATCGCCATGTCCGTAATGCTGAGCCCTAGTTGGGCTTTTTGAATGTCGAGGTTGTCGTGTTGAACCTTCTCATTCTCAAGTTCTGGAATGGGCACCATTTGGTTAATGTACTGAATTGAATCTACATTACGATCCAAGAGAAAGGAGAGAAATTGATAGGCAAGTTCTTTGTTGAAATTGGCTTGATCCAACATGCTCTGAGCCTCTGCTTTTCGGGCTTGAACCTCCAAAAGGTCAATCTCTTTGGCAAAGCCCTCCTCCTTCATGTTGATTACGATCTCTTCAAGTCGGCTGATGTTGTCAATGATATTACTCAGGTTAATAATGTATTGGTGAACAAGGGAGATATCGTAAAAGGTTTTGGTCACCTCGTAGATCTTTTCATTGCGAAGTTTCGAGGTGTCGAGTTGACTCATGCGGTGGAGTGCATTGGTGATTTTGTCGTATTGGCTCAACTTACCTCCGGTGTAGAGTGGTACCATATAGCTTAACGTGGTTTGAAAGTGGTTGCGTGCACTTGGATAGTTCAGGTCATCGGGTTTGAGTGCAAGAATATCCCCTCCTTGTTGTGCTAGCCCCTGAGAGAAGGCCCCAAAATCTCCATTAGCTTGTTGCGCACCTGCACCAATAGCCCCCATAAAGTCACTGAATCCAAAATCCCCAAAACTTGCTTCGCGACTCTTTATTTTAAATCCAAAAACATTCCCAGCGTCATTGGATCGTGCTGCTTCTAAGACCAGATCGAGTTTACCATAACGATTCCCCTTTGCTACCGCATTGTCGTACGCTTTCATCTCCTCGTCGAATCGAGAAATCTTCAACTCTAGGTTGTTTTTTTTCATCAATTCCAGTGCTTTTTCTAGCGAAAGATTCTCTATTCCCTTAGCATCATTCGCGGCAAGTACAAGTGGTAATATTAGAAGTACCAAAGACTTTTTAATTCGCATTATTTCCCTTTGTTTGTTAAATTTCACAAGTAATAAATGGTCAAACCCAACTTGATTTTGAGTTATTATATCTACATTTCTTAATTGAAAAATTAATTTTTATAGTAATTATAATTTTTGTTGAATAAAAGTGAGGATGTTAATAAAAAATACTCACCATACGGGTGAGTATTGTTATAAAAAATTGGGTTTAGATAGAAACGTACGAGACACTGAGACATGTCTCTAGTTCAGAAAGCTCTTTTAATACTTTTTTGTTGATATCCCCATCTACTTTTACCACTGCCAATGCCTGAGCGTTTTTATCACGCCCCAATCTAAAGTCTGCAATGTTTAGATTGTTGCTTGCCATAATGTGACCCACATCACCAATGACCCCTGGGACATCCGTGTTTCTAAAGAAGATCATGGTTCCTTTGGGTTTAAAGTCCAGTTTATGCCCATCAATTTCAATGATTCGACCATCATTGTCATTAAAGACGGTTCCTGAGACATTAAAAATGGCATCTTCAGTGGTAAGTTTAATCGCAACGGTATTGTCAAATCCACGACTGCTTGGTTTTTGAACCTTATGTATCTCAATGCCTCGCTCTTGGGCAACAAACTCTGCGTTGACATAATTTACTGCATCTTCGAGGGACTCTTTGAGGACACCTACGGTTGCAAAGGTGGTAAGGGAGTCGATAAACTCTGAGACCTTTCCTTCGGTGGTAACCTTGATGCTTTTTACCGGTGACTTGGTCGCTTGTGCTGACATGTGTCCCATGGTTTGAATCAACTCAAGATAGGGTTTAAGGAATTCAGGTAATTCACTCTCTTTAATGGGGAGATTCAACGCATTGGGAAAAGCGATCCCTTTAGCTGCGGCAATAGCATTTTCTGCGGCTTGTGTAGCAATGTTGCGTTGAGACTCTTTGGTATTGGCACCAAGGTGCGGGGTTACGGTCACGTTATTAAGGTCTAGAAGGGGATGGTCAGTGGCAGGCTCTTTGTTGAATACATCAATTCCTGCCATGTAAATCTTTCCACTCTGTAGCCCTTCTAAGAGTGCCTCTTCATCATAGAGTCCACCGCGTGCGCAGTTGATCAGTACCACGCCATCTTTCATTTTGGCAATCTCTTCTTTACCAATCATACCGATGGTCTCTTTGTTTTTAGGCGTATGGATGGTAATAATATCACAGGCTAAAATATCATCAAAGTTACGGGTATAGTCAATGTCCAGATCCGTTGCTTTGCTTGAGTCAATATAGGGATCATACGCAATCACGTCCATCTCAAACGATTTGGCACGTTTACCCACGCGTGAACCGATGTTTCCAAAACCGATAATGCCCAATTTCTTGTCTTTGAGCTCTGTTCCATACCAATCCTGTCGTCGCCAGACACGATCAACCTTGAGGTTGTTGTGGGCATAAGGGAACTGGCGAACGCATGAGAGCATGTGTGCCATGGTAAGCTCAACCGCAGCGATGGTGTTTGCTGTCGGTACGTTCATTACCACAATCCCTTTTTTGCTGCACCCTTGGATATCAACATTATCCACGCCCACTCCTGCACGAACCACTGCTTTGAGTCGGTTGGCATGCTCTAAGAAGAAACCGTCAACGTCCGTTGAGGAGCGAGTAATAGCAATATCAGCTTGAGGAATAAATTTGGTGATGAGCCTCTCTTTGGGCTCATCCGCAGCATTGATTAGGTTTATTTCCGTATCATTAGCGAGAATATCCAACCCCGATTGGTGGATATGATCGCAAACTACAACAGTAAGTTTAGACATTCTGATGGAACCTTATCGTTTAAGTTGATCTTTTAAGACATCACCGAGCGTCATGCTGTCATCTTGCTCTTTATTGAGTTGATCCAACGCTTCTCGCTCCTCTTGACGCTCAAGTCGTCGTACGGAGATACGAATTCGATCATTTTTGGCATCCAAGAAGGAGATAACGGCACGAATGGTTTGCCCTTTTTCGATCTCATCCTCTTTGAGCGGTCCAAGATCATCCAGTCGAAGTAGAGCATCCACCCCATCTTCAAGGGAGACAAAGATACCAAACTCTTTTTTGTCTTTTACCACACCTTCTACAATATCACCCACTTTGTGGTTTTGGGCAAACTCTGTAATGGGTGAAGGCTCAAGTGCTTTTTTGCTTAAAGAGACTTTGCCGTTGGCACGGTCAATTTTGATGATTTTAACTTCAACTTCGTCTCCTTTTTTAAGGACATCTTTGGCATTAACCGATTTGTCCCAAGAGATCTCTTGATTGTGAAGGAGCCCCTCAACCGCACCCAGTTTGACAAACGCACCAAAGTCCGTAATGGAGGAGACCGTACCGGTAACCACATCACCTACTTTGTTGGCTGAGGCAAATTGGTCAATAGGCTTAGGCAAGAGTGTTTTTCGACTTACGCGAAGTCGTCGTTGAAGTTTATCGATTTCGATGATTTCAACATCAATTTTTTGATCAATTTCAATATAGTCTTTGGGGTGTTTCACGTTTTTATCCCAAGAGATTTCAGAGACATGCAAGAAGGCTTCAAGATCTTCACCTAGGTCAACAAACGCACCGTAAGGCTCGATGTTTGAAACCGTTACATTAACGGTGTCTCCTGCTCTTAGGGTGTTGTCAATGTCTTTCCATGGATCAATGCTTGCTTCTTTAATAGAGAGTGAGAGGTGACGTTTTTTCTTGTCGTAATCGATCGCAACCACATTTACTTCATCGCCCTCTTTGTAGTATTTAGAAGGGTTTACAGGACCTTTATGTGAGATTTGAGAGTAGTGAACCAATCCGTCCATGCCTCCCACATCCACAAACATACCGTATGAAGTAATTTTCTTGATTACTCCTCGCACCACGGCTTTGTTCTCCAAGAGTTTATCCACGATCTCCTGCGTCTCTGCTTTTTCACGCTCAATCAACTCTTTACGAGAGACAACCACGCTCCCTTTCTCTTTGTCCACTTTGACAATAAGTGCCTTAACCTTTTTCCCAATGGGATTTACTTTGTGAGAGATGTAGGAGAGCGTTCGAGGCATGAAGAACTCCAATCCAGAGACATCAACAACGTACCCGCCTTTGTTTTTCTTGGTGATTTCACCTTCAATAATGTACTCTTCTTCCTCATCGTACTCTTCAATGAACTCTGCGAGTGCTGCACGTTTCTCTGCGAGTTCGTACGAGATATTTGGGCGTTCTCCTCTAAATCCTGTGATTACAACTGAGATGGTATCCCCCTCGTTGAACATGATTTCACCATCTTCATCGCGGATCTGGTCCAATGACATAAAAGCTTCGTTTTTGCGACCTACATCAACAACCACTTGGTTTTCATTCTCATCAATCTTTACAATAACACCATCTACTAAATCACTGCTTGAATCTGATCTTTTAAACGACTCCTCGAGCATCGCTCCAAAATCTACATCTTCTACTTCGATATCTTCGAATTTCATACTTACTAATCCTTGCCTAGCCTAATTTTGGGCTAATTATACTCTTTTTTGATTAATACAAAATGAAAAAAGATGATATTTTCCTCAAGCGTTTCTAGATTGTTTCTGTTATTTCCTGAATTTTATTAATAACATTTTGAACAATCCAATCGGGGGTTGACGCACCCGCTGAAATACCGCAGAGTTTTTTACCTTCGAACCATGCGGGGTCCAGTTCGGATTCGTTCTCAATGAGGTAACTCTCTTGGCATCCGTGCGCAGCAATGCTATGGAGTTGCTTGGTGTTGGAGGAGTGTTTTCCCCCGATAACAATCATGACATCCGCCTCTTTGGCAAGGTCAGCAGCAGCGTCTTGATTCTCAAAAGTTGCGTTGCAGATGGTGTTAAAAACCCGTACCTCTTTGTGGTCTAAAATAAGAGCATTGACGATGGTTAAAAAGTCTTCGGGTTTGCGGGTGGTTTGTGCAACTACCGCAACTTTACTGCGAAGTGGAAGGGCTTTGAGCTCCTCTTTATCAAGAACAATAAAGGCATCTTGATTGGTAGCATAGCTAACCACCCCTTTAATTTCGGGATGATTTTTATCCCCGAAGATCACCACGGAGTAGCCTTTTGAGCTCATCTCTTCAACAATCTTTTGAGGTTTGGTTACGTAGGGGCAAGTGGCATCAATAACCGTATTTTCTTGTTTTCGAAGCGTCTCAAGCTCATGTTTTGGGATGCCATGGGTTCGAATCACCACAGTATCATCACTCTTGACATCATCAAGTTTTTCAGCAAGACCAATATTAAAGTTGTCTTTAAGGCGGTCAATCTCATCCTTGTTGTGAATAAGTGGACCATAGGTCAGGCTATTTTCATGTTTTTCGGCAATGTCTATGGCACGTTTTACTCCATAGCAAAAACCATAACTTGAAGCAAGTTGTATTTTCATGATGCAACTCCCGTAATCTCTGAAAGTATCTCAAAAAAGTTTGGAAAAGAGGTATCAATACAGGTCGTGTCCTCAATCTCCATGGGGACAAGAAGCCCCGCAATGGCAAAGCTCATGGCAATACGATGATCGCCATAGCTGTTGATGGTGGCTGGTTGCAGAGTGGATCCTGTGATCTCATACCCATCAGGGTGTTCAATGCTCTTGATACCGCACGCATCTAAGCCTTGCAGTACGGTATGGATACGATCACTCTCTTTGACCCGAAGCTCTTGAGCATTTTTGACTACACTGGTTCCTTGGGCCACTGCCATGGCAATGGCAAGGGCGGGAAGTTCATCAATCAGCCACGCGATGTTCTTCTCGACGGTAACGCCTTGGAGTGGACCAGCGTAGCGTACGTGAATGTCCCCAATAGGTTCATAGATGTTCTCTTTTTCAATAAAGGTAATCTCCGCTCCCATGGCTTGGAGGACCTTGTAGGCTTCAATGCGGGTAGGGTTGAGCGTAACCTCTTTGATAAGGGTCGAGCTGTTGGGGGTAATGGCAGCGGCAACGGCAAAGAAAAAACCACTGGAAGGATCGGCAGGTACTCGAAGATTTAGTGGCTGTAGGGGGGCATTAAGGGGGTGAATCTCAATCCACCCTTGGGCATCGGTATGAATGGTTGCACCCATGCCACGCAACATGCGTTCGGTATGGTCTCGTGAGAGAAGATTCTCTTTGTAGTGGCTTACGCCATTGGCTTGGAGTCCGGCTAGGATTAGGGCGGATTTAACTTGCGCTGAGTCAATGGGGGAGTGGTAACGAAAGGCTTGGAGTTCGCCACCACGAATCGCAAGTGGGGCGAGATTTCCCTCTTTTCGACCATCAATTTTGGCACCAATCTCCCGTAGGGGTTGGGTGACACGTTTCATGGGGCGTGAGCGTAAATATTTATCACCGGTCAAAATAAAAGAGCCATCAATGCCCGCAAGCAGTCCGGCGTAGAGTCGCATGCCGGTTCCTGCATTGCCACAGTCAAGAACATCATCGGGTTCTTGGATCTGTGGGGGAGGGGTAATGGTAAGCTTACTCCCTTCACGTATAACATGAGCCCCCAATTGTTGGGCAATGGCAAGGGAGGAGAGGGTGTCTTCTCCGAGTAAAAAGTTCTCAATACGGGAGGGTTGATCACTCAGCAGTGCCAACATGGCACATCGATGCGAGATGGATTTGTCCGGAGCAATCGTCTCACATACCAACGCAAAGGGCTGATGATGGGGTTGGATGGTTGCGTGCCTCATCGGAGGGTTGCTCCGTAGTGTTCATTAAGCGCCTCCACAATAGCGGTTACACTCTGCTCAATCGCCTCTTCGTTAAGGGTTTGCTCTTGGGATTGGATAAAGAGGCGAATGGTGATGCTCTTTTGTTCGCCCAGTGCCTCATCCTCATAGACATCGATGGGATAGTATTTTTTGAGCAGAGGGAGCCTAAGCGCATCAATAACGGTTGCGAGTTGATTGAAGGGGATATTTTGGTCCACCACAAGACTCAAGTCTTTATAGACTCCTTGAAATTTAGAGATGGGGTGAGCATTGATGTGCTGAGGTAAGAGGGCATCCATATCAATTTCGGCAATAAAACTCTCACCAAGGTCGAAATCTTCTGCCACACTTGGGTGAAGCTTTGAGAGATAGCCACAAACTGCACCATTGATAATGATATCAGCAGATTGATAGGGGTGTATAAGCTCGTGGGTAGTACTGCAATTTCGAAGTTGGAAATTGCCCAATATACCAGAGAGTTTTTTGGTAAAGGTCTCAAAGTCAATGCTTTGAGGTTTTCCATGATTGCTAACATTTTCAGATTCCGCTTGCCCACTCATGAGGAAGGCTACTACCTCTTTCTCTTGACGGTTCTCATTGAAGATTGTTCCCACCTCAAAGAGTGAAATGGTGCGTTTGGAGTAGTTGACATTACGTTGTCCCGCCTGCAAGAGGTTGATCAAAATGGTACTGCGCAGGGTATTGAGGTCTTCGGTAATGGGATTGATGATATCCAACGCCTCTTTGATACGGGGAAAACCATACTTTACCAACAAGTTTCGATCACAAAAGGCATAGGAGACACTCTCAAAAAAGCCCATGGCGATGCTTCGTTGGCGAAGGGCTTTTTTGGCGTGATAGCGTTCACTTGTGCGATTGATGCGTTTGGCTTCAACAAACTTAAGAGGGCGTGCTTGGATGTTGTTGATCCCTGTGATACGTAAAACCTCTTCGGCAATATCTTGGATGTTTTCAATGTCATGACGGAATCGGGGAACAATGATTCCAATAATCTCTTCGGAGGAGTTTTGTACTCGAAAGCCTAAGGCACTGAGAATGCGTAGAATCTCACCTTTGTCGATAAATTGACCAATCAATTGGGAGATCTCCCCTTCACTGATGGTAATAATTTTAGCCTCAACCTCCTCTTCGTAGGAGAGTGATCCATCAAAGAAGTTGCATCCACTGTAGCTCTCAAGGAGATACATCAGGTATTTGGTCCCAAAGGTAAGGTCCGGTTCACTCCCACGGGAGCTGTTGTAAAAGAGGTCATCGGTGGGCAGGTCTTTGTTGGCAACGGCATCAACAAGGAGTTGCGGTTCAATATAACTGGCCTCAAAAAGCACTTTGACGGTTTGATCGTCAGCCTTGCTGGCTTCATTTTGCAACACACCTAAAATAGAGAGAAATTTACCGTTGGCTTCAATGTGGGTTAGCTCCTCCTTCAGGGAAGCGGTAATGGTGATCTTATCTCCCTCATTGCACAACAGATCTCGTGTTTTGTAGGCGCGCATAATGACCCCTGTGGTGTGGGTAACATATTTGACAAGGTTGGCAAGCGCATTCTCTTGGATCGCTTCAATAAAAGCAAGGCGAAGGGTAAAGATCAAGGCATCATGCAACTCTTTAACATCGGCCATCATGTATTTGAGTGAACCATGAACTTTGTTGGGGGTTTTGAGTTCGGCTTCACGGGCAAGCCCAATTTTTTCTTGATTTTGGCTTTCGTAGTCAAAATGCTTCATGGGAATATCGAGCGCAGCGCCAAGATCTCTCGCTACGCCATGGATGCTAAGGCAGTCACCACGGTTGGCGGTTAGTTCAAGTTCAATGACAGTATCGGCAACTTTTTTGTACTCATTGAGCTCTTTCCCCACGACAAGTTTACCAATGCTCTCATCAAGGATCATGATTCCATTGCCAATGTCAGGAAGCCCAAGTTCAGAAGCGGAACAGACCATTCCTGCACTCTCTACACCACGTAAATTGGCGTGTTTGATTTCAAAGTTCTCTCCTAGCTTTGCGCCCACGGTTGCAACGGCAACGTATTTGGCATTTACCACGTTGGCAGCACCGCAAACAATCTGTAGGGTTTCATGACCGACATCAATCTGGCAGACATTGAGCTTGTCAGCATCGGGGTGTTTTTCGCACGAGAGGATACGCCCGACCACAACCTTCGGAGGGATGGTATAGGTTTTGATGTTATCGACCTCTAGACCAATATTGGTGAGTGTTTCGCAGAGCTTCTCATCACTCACACCGCTGATATCTATAAAATTATTTAACCATGTTCTTGTAACGATCATCTAAATTGCTCCAGTAGTCTTGTGTCTCCTTCAAATAGCATTCTAAGATCCGGAATTTTGTGCAACAGCATTGCAAATCTCTCCACGCCAAGTCCAAAGGCATAGCCACTAACATTTTTGTAGCCTACCGCATCAAAGACATTGGGGTCAACAATTCCGCATCCAAGAACCTCTAACCAACCGGTATGAGAGCAAACACGGCACCCTTTGGCTTCACAGAAGATGCAGGAGATATCCACCTCTGCGGAAGGCTCCGTAAAGGGGAAGAAGCTAGGGCGGAATCGTACCTCTACCTCCCCAAACATGTAGTGGAGAAAATCGGAGAGAATTGATTTTAGGTTGGCAAAGCTCACCTCCCCTTTGCCTTGGACAACCAATCCTTCGATTTGATGGAACATAGGGGTATGAGTGAGGTCGTAATCTTTACGGAAAACCGCTCCAGGGGCAATCATGCGTATGGGCGGTTGGGTAGTTAGCATGGTACGGATCTGCACGGGTGAGGTGTGGGTACGTAGCAGTGCTCCATCGTGACAGAAAAAGGTATCTTGCATCTCACGTGCGGGATGGTTTTTGGGGAGGTTGAGGGCTTCAAAATTGTGAAAATCATCCTCAATGAGTGGGCCATCCTCTACAGAAAAGTTGAGTGCGATAAAATAGTCAATAATCTTATCCATGGTCGCCATCACGGGATGGAGTGCCCCTTTTGCTTCGAGGTTGGAATAGAGAGAGACATCAAGAGCTTGGGATTTTAGAATCCGCTCAATCTCCTCTTTTTTGAGCATCTCATACCTCTGCTCATAAAGCTTCTGTAGATTGGCTTTACTCTGGTTAAGCCCCTCTGCAAAAGCTTTTTTTTCTGGTCCAGGGACATCTTTGAGCTTGGCAAATTCTGTTGCCAAAGCACCTTTTTTTCCAAAAAGCTCTATACGGATTTTTTCTAGAGATTCAAGGGTTTGAGCTCCAGATATTTTCTCTTCTAAATGTTTCAAAATAACCTCTATTCAATTATCTTATATTTTGTGGGATTTTAGCAAAAATATACTAAATAGTGGGATTGAATGTGATATAATCTTTCAAAAATTTTTAATAAA
>Ga0256843_1000218_pt1 | contig 49967 bp, 50 predicted proteins | sample AlvinellametaG_FD_191572 | JGI IMG/M metagenome (GOLD analysis project Ga0256843, IMG submission 191572) | Pompeii worm associated microbial communities from hydrothermal vent at the East Pacific Rise, Pacific Ocean - Alvinella | ecosystem: Host-associated > Annelida > Integument > Unclassified ...
CACGTTTTGTATCTATAAATTTTTGTGGAAAAAAATTGTGCGATGATAACATACTAAGTGTAAAATCACCATTATGAAAAACAAAGATTTCTCCATCGTCATTCCATTGTTGTAAAAGAGCATATGTTTTAGTTTGTTCAAACGGCTTTTTATCAGCAACCATCTCATTAGTTATATGGTGCACAGAAGAGCTCATTGGAGTGATTTTACGCCCATTGTTACAAAGCTCATACTGGTGCAACTCTTCATATATAACCCCACATGCACAGATCCGATCATCGGTCGTAATACCTGTAGTCTCAATATCTAAAAAGACCATTATCTACTCAAGATTCTCTAACATCTCATTATAGTGTTCAAGTGTTAAAAAACTTTTCTCAAACCTATATCTCAAGACAAAAGCGATCACCTTTTGACGTAATTGAGGCTCTACTCGTTCAACACGACCAAAATACCCCAAAGAGATATTAGTACTTTTTTTTGCAGCATTTTTATCGTAAGATATTGCTAAAATCTGTAAATACTTCCCCTCTTTAATCTCCCCTAATGTCTCTTGTTGCAGTGAGACACCTGAAAGATTGATCGCTTTAAAGTTAAATAATGCTTCAAAATTTTCAACTTTGTCGTTTATATGCAACTCTTCAAATAAAACACGCAACTGTGCCATGTTTTGTTTACGTGTCAATTCGTATGAAGAGATCTTGGATGTAAGGTTTTTTAATCTATCTAATGCTGAACTCATAACAATTTTTCCTTGTAATTGTATTATAACAAATTTTTTCGATATAATTTTAAGAAAATAAAGACGCTTATGGATTATTTAAAAATTATTGGAAAAAAACCTCTTAAAGGTTCTATTACGATTTCAGGTGCTAAAAACGCATCGTTACCACTTATTGCTATGTGTATCTTGGCACAAAATGAGGTGCAGGTACGAAACCTTCCTAATGTTGCAGATATAAAAACACTGCTCAAACTTCTTAACAATCTTGGTGCACAATGCAGTGGTGTTGAAGATGTTACAACAATAGATACAAGTTCAATCAACCAAACAAAAGCTACGTACGATATTGTAAAAACGATGAGAGCTTCAATCTTGGTACTTGGTCCACTCCTTGCACGTTTTGGACATTGTGAAGTTTCACTTCCTGGTGGATGTGCCATTGGGCAACGCCCTATTGATCTCCATCTTAAAGCTTTAGAGCAAATGGGTGCACAAATCGATATCAAAGCAGGATATATCGAAGCTAGTGCTCCACAAGGACTACAAGGTGCAGAGATCATTTTTGATAAGATCACGGTAACTGGTACAGCAAATATTGTTATGGCAGCAGCTTTGGCACATGGTCAAACAACTATTGTAAATGCAGCTCGTGAGCCAGAAGTGGTCCAACTGTGTGAAATCCTTAATGCAAGTGGTGTATCAATCGATGGGATTGGTACAGCTGTTTTAAAAATCGATGGCACTGGTGGCAAACTTGTAACGATGCAAGATTTTACTATTATTCCAGATAGAATAGAAGCTGGAACATATCTGTGTGCCGGTGCTATTACCAATGCCCAACTGACTCTAAAAAATGTAGATCATACACACCTTGGTGCTGTGATTGCAAAACTAGAAGAGATGGGTTTTCGTCTTGATCTTCAACCAGACACTATCACAATATACCCTACTGATGAGATCAAGCCAGTCAAGATCATTACACAAGAGTATCCAGCATTTCCAACAGATATGCAAGCACAATTTATGGCTTTGGCAACACAAGCAAATGGAGTTTCTATCATAGAAGAACGTTTATTTGAAAACCGTTTTATGCATGTAAGTGAACTACAACGAATGGGTGCAGATATCTCACTCAATGGTCACACTGCAACTGTAAATGGTAAAACTGATCTTTGTGGAGCTGATGTTATGGCAACAGATCTTCGTGCTTCATCAGCACTTGTTTTAGCTGGACTTATAGCAGAGGGGATAACAAATGTACACCGTATCTACCATCTTGATCGTGGATATGATGCACTTGAGAAGAAACTTCAAGCTGTAGGTGCTGATGTTACTCGTGAAAAAGAGTAACACGCAACACAGAAGAAAAACTATTTCCCTTCAAAAAGGATCATCTCATAGATCCCTTTTTTTGTAACTAATGACTTTTCAGGAGCAACGGAGTGTGCATTTTTTGCCACTTCTACCTGATGTCGCAACTCTGCTATCTCACGCTCCATTGCATCTACATTCTCTTTAAGACGTAAAATAATATCTACACCTGCTAAGTTAACACCTAGTTCACGTGTAAGACGCAAAATAAGTTTTATTCTATCTATATCTCTTTGGGAATAGAGTCGGATACGACCACCAGAGCGTGAAGGAGTAATAAGATTTTCACGCTCATACTGTCGTAGTGTTTGTGGGTGGATATCGAGTATCTTTGCAACAATACTAATAAGATACACAGGTTCATCGTAATGGTGCATCATCTTCTCCTTATTTTTTTGGTAATTTCTCTTTCATCATCTCCACAAGTTTATCATCTAAAGACTCTACAGGTGGAAGCACTATATTTGCTTTTAAATACAAATCGCCACGCTCTTTTGTTTTTCTATTCATTACACCCATACCTTTAACACGGAAACGTTGACCATTTTTCGTGTTTTGAGGCACTTTGAGTTTAATCTCTTTTTCAAGTGTTTGCACTGTGATCTTATCACCAAAGAGTGCAGCATACAGTGGAACATCGATCGTTTTTACAAGATCATCCCCTTCCCGTTCATACTCTGGTGATTCTGCTACAGTGATCTTCAAAAAAAGATCCCCTGCACGACCGTTTTGTGCATGACCTTTCCCTTTTACACGCATCTTTTCGCCAGTTTTTACACCAGCTGGGATCTTAATATCAAAACGTTCACCATTGACACTAACAGAGTGGCTTCCACCAAGTACAGCAGTACTAAATGGGATGGTGATATTTGTTTGAATATCTAAATCTGGTTCTTGGTATTGATTTGAAAAGCCTCCAAAACCTCCAAATCCACCATCAAAACCACCTCGTGAAGATCCACCAGCACTAAAGCCACCAAAACCTCCACCAGAGAACATTTGACGCAAGATCTCATCAAGATCAACATTGCCCCCTTGCGAACGTGAAAAATCGTGGAAATTTTGCCCACCAAACATTGAATCACCAAACTGATCATATTGCGCTTTTTTCTCTTTGTCACTTAAGATCTCATACGCTGCATTGATCTCTTTAAATTTCTCTTCACATTCAGCTTCTTTACAAATATCAGGATGATATTTTCGTGCTAATTTTCTATATGCTTTTTTAATCTCAGATTCACTTGCGTGTTCTGATACTTCTAATGTTTCGTATAATGATTTACTCATATTGCTATCCTATTATCTTAAAAATTTATAAAATTGTTTTATTTAAGTGGAATTATAGCACAAGAGTTGAGTCTATGTCAATCAACTTTAAAAAGGGCAAAAAAAAAGCCCCACTCTTTGACAAAAGAGTGGAGCTTAAAGAGGAGTTTTTTAATGTAAGAAGTGGCGAACTTCTGAGAAGTAGAGGCTCATACCGTGCTCATTTGCAGCAGCAATAACTTCATCATCACGAATACTTCCACCAGGCTCGATAACATTTTTAACACCAGCAGCAGCTGCAGCGTCTATAGAGTCTCTAAATGGGAAGAATGCTTCACTTGCAAGTGCCGCACCTGTTACATCAAGACCCATCTCTTTTGCTTTTTTAAGTGCACACTGTGCAGCATCCACGCGTGATGTCATACCCATACCAACAGCTACCATCGCTGCATCTTTTACATATACAACACAGTTAGATTTTGTAAGAGACGCTACTTTATACGCAATCTCAAGATCTTTCATCTCAGCTTCACTTGCCCCATTTTTAGAAACAAGTTTTGCGTTTTTCACTTCATCATCACCAACTTTGTCAGCATCTTGGAAAACAAATCCACCATCAATATGTTTGAAATCTTTTGTATCATTTGCAAGTACAAGTTTGTCACTTCCCATCTCAAAAAGCTTGATACGTTTCTTCGCAGCAAATACCTCTTGAGCTTCTTGTGTGATACGCCCAGCAATAACAACTTCTAAGAAAATCTCGTTCATCTTCTCAGCAAGCTCACGTGTCACAACACCATTAACAGCTACAACACCACCAAATGCTGAAACTGGATCACATTTCAGTGCTTCAGTGTATGCATCTACTAAATTATCACGGATAGCAAATCCACAAGGGTTTCCGTGTTTTGTGATACACACAGCATTATCATCCCCAAAAGCAGAAGCGATTTTAATAGCACCATTGAGGTCATTTAAGTTGTTAAAACTTGCTTCACCTTTAAGTGTTTTAAAGTTGTTGCTAAAGTGCTTGTCAAACTCATACAATGCACCTTTTTGATGTGGATTCTCACCATAGCGAGTATCCATTACCTTCTCACCTACGATAAACTGTTTCTCACCAAAACCTTCGTTAAAACGCTCATTCATATAGTTTGCAATCATAGAATCATACGCAGCAGTGTGCTCATACGCTTTTATCATATAGCCACGTCTAAACTCTTTTGTATTTTTCTCATTTTCAATTGCATCGATAACTTCTGCATAATCTTCAACATTTGTTACAATCAATACTGCATCAAAATTTTTAGCAGCTGAACGAACCATCGCAGGTCCACCAATATCGATATTTTCAATAATTTCATCAAAATCATCAGTTTTTTCTATTGTTGCTTTAAATGGGTAAAGATTCACACACACAAGATCAATAGCCTCAACACCAAGCTCTTTTGCCTGATCTAAATGGCTTTGCTTGTCACGACGATGTAAAATCCCACCATGAACATATGGGTTAAGCGTTTTAACACGCCCTTCAAAACACTCTGGAAACTTTGTTACCTCATCGATCTCAATAGCATCTACACCATTTTCACGCAAAAGTTTATATGTTCCACCTGTAGAGATAATCTCATAACCGTTTTTTACGAGTGATTTACAAAAATCAACCACACCTGTTTTATCACTAACACTGACTAATGCTCTTTTTTTCATCTCAAGCCTTGATTTAAAATATTAAAAACATTGTAACAAAAGAGAGTTTAGAAGATGGTAAAAAGGGAAAAAAGATAAAAATGGAGGTGCACCCAAAAGGGCGCAAAAGCGTAGCTAAATATTAAAAATCAGCTTCTGCTGCACGTTTTGGAATCTCTCTCATTGCAGTATCAACTTGTGTTGCAAGTTTTAACATCTCTTCTGGAAGTGGGTATCCTCCATGAATAGCAAGTGTTAAATCCATAGTAATAAGATATCTTTTCCCATTACCATATTCAACAAGCATAATTCTACACGGCATAAATCCACCAAAATATCTTGAATGGTTTAAGAATTTTTTCGCAATATACAAACTACAAAGAGATACATTTTCAACAAATTTTACTTCATCTGGTTTAGCATCTGGGATAGTAAACATTTTCGTATCCCCAACAACTCTCATATTATACTCTTCAGCCAATGCTTTAATAGATTCAATAACCTCTTCATTAGAAACATCTTCTTGTACTTCATACTCATTCATCATTGCACGAGCAGGATCACCATATTCAACTACTGATGTAAACATATCATCATACGCTTTCATCGCACCATCATCAAGTTTACTCTGTCCTGTCATTGCAGTCCAACCCATATGCATAGTAGAGCATCCAGTACCTAAAAGTACAAAACCAGCTACTATAAGTGAAGCTAATAGATTTTTCTTCATATCTATTCCTTTTTGTAATATAATTTCTGCAAGATTATACACTTATTAATATAAAAATAAATTGAGTTTTAAAATTAGTTTTTCTTATTTTTTTGATAAGGGAAGCAAGGGGGTCTGGTGGTATAATACCACCAAATAATAGTTATTAGATATCTTGTTCTATTACTCGTTTAAAAGTATTAAAGTAGTTATCTTGAAGCTGTTGTATACTCATAGAAACATCATTGATTTTTATAGTATCACCACCAACGCTTCCTATTTTTTCACACGCAAGATCTTGAACCATCGCTTCAAATTTTTCTACATTTTGTGGTGCTACTTCTACAATAGCACGACTTTGTGATTCTGCAAAAATATCACGAGAATCATCTACAGAGATTGTAACATCACAACCTAAACCACTAGTTGCTGCCATTTTTGCTAGAGCGATAGCTACACCACCACTTGAAGCATCTTTTGCACACTCTAAGAGTGATTGTTTATTTGCTTCTATTACAAGATCCCATAATGCCAACTCTTTTTTATAATCAATCTCTGGATGTTTCCCTGCAACAATACCACAAATCTCTTTCATATAAAGTGATCCACCAAATTCACTTTTACTCTCTCCAACAAGGTAAAGGACATTACCCTCTTTTTGGAAGTTAGAGAGTAAAACATTGTTTTGATCATCATTAACACCAACAGTAGCGATAGAAGGTGTTGGGAATACTGAAACACCATTTGTTTCATTATAGAGTGATACATTTCCACCAATTACTGGCGTTGTAAGTGCTGCACACGCTTCTTTAATCCCTTCACACCCTTGTGCAAACTGCCACATAACTTCAGGGTTTTCAGGGTTTCCATAGTTTAAACAATCTGTAATAGCCAATGGTCTTGCACCACTCATAGCAACATTTCTACCAGATTCAACAACAGCTGCAGCACCACCCATTTTTGGATCGATATAACAATAGCGAACATTACAATCTGCACTCATTGCAAGCGCTTTACCATTCTCTTTTACACGGATAACTGAAGCATCTAACTCTCCACCTTTTTTCACCGTATTTGTTTGTACCATAGAGTCATACTGCGTGTAGATCCATGATTTATCTACTACTTCCATAGACTTTGTAAGCTTTTCAAATGCTTCTTGATTTGATACTTTTTCAAAATCATCTATAGTCGTTTCACTAATTACATCCAGGTATGCAGGACGTTTCATAGGACGGTTTAGTTCTGGTGCTTCTTCAGAAACCGGATCTACAGGAACCTCTGCAACTTTTTCACCATGCCAGAAAAGTTCCATATTTCCAGTGTCTGTTACTTCACCGATTACTGCTGCATCAAGATCCCATTTTTCAAAAATCTTGATAATCTCCTCTTCGCTACCTTTTTTCGCACAAAGTAACATTCTCTCTTGAGATTCTGAGAGCATAAAATCATATGGTGTCATCCCCTCTTCACGAGCAGGTACTTTATCTAAGTGCATAATCATCCCTGAACCTGAACGACCAGCCATCTCAAATGATGATGAAGTAAGACCAGCTGCACCCATATCTTGGATACCAATAACATAATCAGTTTTGAAAAGTTCTAAACACGCTTCTAAAAGGAGCTTTTCAGTAAATGGATCCCCCACTTGTACAGTAGGACGGAGTGATTTTGATTCTTCTGTAAAAGAGTCTGAACTCATAACAGCACCACCAAGTCCATCACGACCCGTTTTTGCACCAACATATAAAACAGGATTACCTATCCCTTCTGCACGACCATAGAAGATCTCATCTTTTTTTGCAAGACCAAGAGTAAAAGCATTTACAAGAATATTGCCATTGTAACACTCATCAAAACTTGTCTCACCACCGATAGTAGGAACTCCCATACAGTTACCATATCCACCAATACCAGCTGTTACTCCACGCACTAAATAGCGTTGATGTTTTGAAATATCATCTTTATTCAGCACATTTCCAAAACGAAGTGCGTTCAAGTTTGCAACAGGACGTGCTCCCATTGTAAAAACATCACGCATAATACCACCTACACCAGTAGCAGCCCCTTGATAAGGTTCAATAAAACTTGGATGATTGTGTGACTCCATTTTAAAAACAGCTGCCATCCCATCACCAATATCGATAACACCTGCATTTTCACCAGGACCTTGAATAACCCACGGTGCCTTTGTAGGGAAACCTTTTAAGTGCACTTTTGATGATTTGTAAGAACAGTGTTCAGACCACATAGCAGAGAAGATACCTAGCTCAACAAGATTTGGTTCGCGACCTAAAATCTCTTTGATATGGATATAATCTTCTTGACTGAGTTTATGGTTTGCTAATTGTGTTTCTATATCTGGAAGTTGTTTGCTCACGGGTGTTATCCTAAAATTTGGTTTTTAAACCTGCATTATATCGAAAGGATAGTAAAAGTTATTTTAAAAGTTTTTAATGAAAAGAAAAATCTTTTTTCGTACGTATATTCTTTTTTAAAGAGAAGATATTTTTATATTCTATAGCTTCTATTTCATACTCTTTAGTACCTTTTGGTAAAGAGATACGAAACTCATCTCCAACCTCTTTTCCAAGCATCGCTTTTGCTAATGGTGAGTGGATAGAGATCAAACCATTTTCTATTTCACTCTCTAAAACGCCACATAATGTATACACTTCCGTTTGATCACTATCAAGATCAACAAGTGTTACTGTAGAACCAAAAGACACACGTGAGTGATCGTGTAGTGACGGATCAATAACCTGTGCATTTTGAATCATTTTATTAAGATAAAACAGCCGTTTGTCTATAAAACGAAGTTTCTCTTTTGCAGCTTGATAATCTGCATTTTCACTTCGATCTCCCAAAGCAGCAGCAACAAGTTTTTCGTGTGCTACTTTTGGTTTTTCCTCCTCTAAAAGGTATTTAAACTCTTCTATGAGTTTATCATACCCTTCAATACTCATTGGTTCTTTCATAACTCTTTTTCAAATCCTATAATGTAATATGTTGCTTTATTTGGAAGTTTTTCTAATTTTACTTTGAACTTTTGCGCAAAATGTTCAATCTTTTCAAACGCTTCTTGTTCTAATTCTGATGTAGGTGCTTCAACTTTAATTTTAAAATAATCTTTAGAATTTGACAGTGCAACATAACCATTATCTACTTTTAATGTGTCATGCAAATCAACAATATGTTTTTGAATTTTTTCATACCCTTGCGTGTTTTTTTCAATCTTAGTGAGTTGCTCAAAAAGTGCTTCATTTGGTGTATAACCTAATTGTTTTAAAATCGCTTCTTGTGTCATTTTCTTTTAACCCCTTTTGTATTTTGAAAAAATAATAACAGTTTTTTGTAAATATTCAGAATGGATTTATCTACACATATTATAATTATGTCATATTTATCAAAATTCAACAAAGAGATGTATTATGACTGAAGAACTACTCAAAAAAATAAAACAATTACCACCATTACCAGAATCTGTTATGCAAATAGAAGCCGTATACCAAGATCCAGATGCGACTTTTAATGATATGGTAAAAATCCTTGAAAAAGATCCCCTTTTAACAGCAGATATTTTAAAAGCTGCGAACTCTCCACTGTATGGCTTTTCAAGAGAGATTACAGCAATCAGCCAAGCTGTAGGATTATTTGGAATGGGGACTGTTCGTGGATTTGCCTTAGCTTCAATCGTAAAAAAAAGTTTTACTCTTGATCTATCTCCGTATGGAATATCAAACGAGATGTTCTCAGATCTTTCTAAAAAACAACATGCACTTACAACAGCATGGTGCATTAAAAAAGAGAACAGACTTATGGGTGTTTTATCACCAGCTGCATTTTTGGTAGAGATTGGAAAAGTGCTTATTGCTCAACAACTTATTACTGATAATAAACAACAAGAGTTTGCTGATGCATTAGCAGAGCTTAACAATGTTGAGGGTGCAGAAAGAGAAGTTCTTGATACAGACACAGCTGAAGTAAGTGCTACAATCTTTAAACACTGGAAATTTGAAGATTCACTTATCGATGTTATTGAGCATTGCCAAAATCCTAGTGAAGCAAACAATGAGCAAAATCAAAAAGCTGCGAAAATTTTACAAGTAGTTCGTACAGCTGTACCTCTTGATGGTCGCATCACTGAAGAGAGTGTTGCATCTGCTGTAGAACTAATAGAAGCGTATGGTCTTGACTTACCAAGCTTTGAAGCTGCTATAGAAAACGCTCGATAAAACTCCATTGAAATCACTCCTTATACGGCTCACTCATGGTTTGAGTGAGCAAGACATCCAACCAAACGAAACACAACACATACAAGAATGGCTTACCAAAAAATATATCACAAAAAAAGGTACGCAATACAAATTTCACTCAAAATATCGTGCTGGAGTTTTAGGTCTTGTTCAAAAAGACACAGCCTATCTTCATGTTATTGGTGAGCATGTAAAAGATCTTTTCATAGAGACTCTTGCCGATGCACAAGAGGGTGATCTTATCATTGCAAAGAGGATCTTAGGCAAACGTGGAGGTGCTAGTGCAACAATAGCGCAAATAGTTGGTAGAGAGCAAACCTACTCGATAGGTCATGTTGTCAAAAAGGATGGAGGTTTTGCTATGGTTGATCTTAAAACCTCTTATCCTGTTGGTGTTGCAATAACACAAGAAGATCTACGTAAATATACTGTTGGAGATCTTTTTACCATAGACAATATGAACAGCACTATAATGAACTATTTAGGAAATCTTAGCGATCCAAAAGTGGATGAAAAAATTGTTTTAGCACAATACAACAAACATGATTCTTTTGAAGAGGATGTGTTAGCTCTTGCAAAAAGTTTTCAAGAAGTGGATGCTACACAGTATCCAAAAAGGAAAGATCTAAGAGAACTACCATTTTGTACCATCGACCCTGTAACTGCAAAAGATTTTGATGATGCGATATACTGGGATGATAAACACGCAATATTATATGTTGCTATTGCAGATGTCAGTGCGTATGTAACACCCTTTGGTGCACTTGATAACGAAGCGATCTATAGAAGTTTTTCTATCTATTTACCTCATCGTTCCATCCCTATGCTTCCACGTCAACTCAGTGAAACACTCTGTTCACTTCAACCACATGTTGATAGACTTGCATACACTTTTGAGATCCATCTTGATCGTAACACCCTTGAAGTGAAAAACTCTTTTGTTTATGAAGCGATTATCCACTCAAAAAGACGTTTTAACTATGAAGAGATTGACAAATTTTTTGAAGGCAAACTTACTGCACAAAACCAAGAGGAAGCAACTGTTTTAGCATCACTCAAAAAGTTGCGTGTTATCACAGACAGACTCAAGCAACAACGTCTTCAAAAAGGGTTTGATTTTCGTTCACAAGAGATCGAGATGTCTATTGATGAACATCATAACCTTATGCAGACAACATATGCAGAGGAAACACCATCCCATGCACTTATAGAAGATTGTATGCTTTTAGCAAATAAAGAGGCTGCAAAACGTTTTGAAAGGGGTGTATTTCGTATTCATGAACCACCATCTCAAGCAAAACTACAAAAACTCTATCAGGAGTTAGCTGCTATTGGGATACAAGTTGAGATCAAAGGTGGTGTAAAAGAAACTATTACAGCCATACAAGATCAAGCACGCCAAAGAGGACTAGAATCTGAGGTAGATACTCTTATCATTCAAGCACAGATGCAAGCACGTTATGCTCCATACAATAGTGGACATTTTGGACTTGGATTTGATGAATATACACACTTTACCTCCCCTATTCGTCGATATAGCGATCTCATCGTACACAGACTTTTAAAAGCAATAGAAGCAAACGATACACAAGAGGGATCGTATGTACTACGAAATATAGAATCTCTAACATTTACTATCAGTGAGAAAGAGCGTGAGGCTTCAACTATTGAGCAACAGTTTATGGGAAGAAAATATGCACGTTGGGCTCAAGAGCATCTTCATAAAACATTTAAAGCTCGTATCTCATCTACTGATCCTGAAATGATCGCACAACTCAATGATACCATCAAAGGTGCACGCATCTACATTCGACAAACACTCGATGCACAACTTTTTGATGATGTTAGCATCAAAATTGATGAAGTTGACTTGGCAAAAGCACGTATATATGCAAATGTTGTGGAGCGTCACGATGTATAAAAGTGAACTAGACAAACATATCCAAAATAAAACTGTTTCAAATAACTTCATTTTTTTTGGACAAAACCATTTTTTAATAGATATGTATGCTACGATGCTCTCAAATATCGAAGGGGCAAACCGTTTAACACTCTACCATGATGAGTACAACTTTCAAACAGCAAAAGCACACCTCTCTCAAGCATCCCTTTTTGGTGATACCAATCTACTCATAGTCAAATCGGAAAAAAAGATCCCAAAAAAAGAGTTAGATACCCTTTTAGAACTGTGTGTAAAAAACAGCGAAAATATTTTTATCTTTTGTTATTATGGAAGCGATCACAAAACATACAACAACTCAAAAGCTTTTGCAAAATATAACACAATGAATGTTCGTTTTTACGATCCAAAACCATATGAAGCACAAAATATTTTACAACATCTTGCTCAAGAGTTGCAAATACAAATCGACAAACACACCATTATCCATCTTTTAAATATTCATCATCAAGATCTTGCACTTTGTGCCAATGAACTCAGCAAATTTACTATTTATCAACGCCCTATTACACCAAAAGATGTTGATGCTCTTGTCTTTGGTCTGCATGAGGTCAATTTAGAAGAGTTTATAGAGAAGCTCCTTGTAAAACACGATATTCTTGATGATCTTGCAAATCTTTTAGAACACGCAGAAGATCCCATACGCATTATCACTACAATAGCTTCATACTTTACACAACTGTATATGTTTCATATATATATTCGTATCCATGGAGCACCAAATGCAACAGAGATCCTAGGGTATAACCCTCCAAAATTTGTTGTTGAGAAAAAAGCACAACAAGCTATTAAAATTAAACCAAAACAATATTATAAAATCGCAAAACTTCTTACACAAACAGAATTACAGATGAAAAGCGTTGCGTGTGATAAAGAGGGATTACTTTTTTCATCCTTAATTCGCTTACAAAAACTCTTATAATGTTTTATTTAAAAACTTTATAGTATAATTACGTCATGAATTATACACAACAGTTACGGGATCATCATCTTAAAGTTACACCTCAGCGTTTAGAGATAGCTCAAGCTTTGGAGCATTATGGACACTTAACAATAGATACGCTTTATACAATATTGAAAAAAAAGTTTGATTCTATCTCTCTTGCAACTATTTATAAAAATATCAACCTAATGACGCAGAATGCTTTTATTCAAGAAGTGAAAATTCCTCAGGCTAAATCAGTTTATGAACTAACAAAAGCCTCACACTCCCATTTGGTATGTGATAAATGTCATCAGGTAGAGGATATTACCCTTGATCTTTCTATGTTAGTGATCCAAGCATCAAAAACATCAGAGTTTCAAATAGAAAAAACTTCCCTTGTCTTTAACGGCATTTGCTCAAAATGTCAATAAACAAGTAGTTTTTCAGCACCACTATATTATAATCGCGTTATTACTTCTCCATATTAAGGAATACCTATGCGTGGTTATAAAATTTTTGCTGGAACTGCTAGTGTTGATTTTGCAAAAGAAATCTGTAATATTTTAGATGTGCCATTGGCAAAAGCTGATGTAAAAAAGTTTAGTGATGGTGAGATCTCTGTTCAAATCTCTGAGAGTGTTCGTGGTCGTGACGTGTTTATTGTCCAATCAACAGGTGCACCATCTAATGACAACTTAATGGAACTTTTGATTATGACTGATGCACTTAAACGTTCATCTGCTCAGAGTATCACAGCTGTTGTACCATACTATGGATATGCAAGACAAGATAGAAAAGCTGCTCCTCGTGTACCAATTACAGCTAAACTTGTTGCAAACCTTTATGAGACTGCTGGAATAGACAGAGTTGTGACTATCGACCTACACGCAGGTCAAATCCAAGGATTTTTTGATATACCAGTTGACAACCTTTATGGTTCTATCACATTTGAAAACTATATCAAAAGTAAAAACTTACCAAACCCTATCATAGCTTCTCCAGATATTGGTGGTGTTGCACGTGCACGTTACTTCGCAAAACGTTTAGGTCTTGAGATGGTTATCGTTGATAAACGTCGTGAAAAGGCAAACGAGAGCGAAGTTATGAATATCATCGGAGATGTTGAAGGGCATGATGTTATTATGATCGATGATATGGTAGATACTGCTGGAACGATGGTAAAAGCTGCAAAAGCACTTAAAAACAAAGGTGCTACAAGTGTTATGGCGTGTGCTACTCATGGTGTTCTTAGTGGGAAAGCGTATGAGAACCTTGAAAAAGGTGAACTTGATGAACTTATTATCACAAATACACTTGAATCAAAACCTTCCAAAAAAATCAAAGTACTTACTGTAGCACCACTTTTTGCAGAGGTTATCAGAAGAGTATATCATAATGAAAGTGTCAATTCACTGTTTGCATAAAACATAAAACTTGCACCAAAAGAGGAAAAATTTGAAAAACATTAGAAACTTTTCGATCATTGCACATATCGATCATGGAAAATCAACATTAGCTGATAGAATCATTCAAGAGTGTGGTGCTGTTAGTGAACGTGAGATGAGTAGCCAGATGATGGATACTATGGATATCGAACAAGAGCGTGGCATCACCATCAAAGCACAGTCAGTTCGTCTTGACTATGTTAAAGATGGTGAGCATTATATACTAAACCTTATAGACACTCCGGGTCACGTTGATTTCTCATATGAGGTGAGTAAATCATTGGCTTCTAGTGATGGAGCATTACTTATTGTTGATGCTGCACAAGGTGTTGAAGCACAAACTATTGCAAATGTTTATCTAGCACTTGATAATGATTTAGAGCTTATTCCTGTTATTAACAAGATCGATCTTCCTGCTGCTGAACCTGAAAGGGTTGCTGAGGAGATAGAGACTTCTATAGGGATCGATGCAACCGATGCAGTGCTAGTAAGTGCAAAAACAGGTGTTGGGATCCGTGAGCTCATCGATGCTATTGTAGATCGTGTTCCTGAACCACAAGGTGATCCTAATGCACCAACAAAAGCGATCATTTACGACTCTTGGTTTGACCAGTATTTAGGTGCTTTGGCACTTGTACGTGTTTTTGATGGAGAGATCAAAAAAAATCAGGTTATCAAGCTTATGAGCAACAATGAGGAGCATCAAGTTCTTGACTTAATGTATCCACATCCACTCAAAAAGATCAAAACTCCTGCTATTAAAAGTGGTGAGATTGGTATTGTGGTGCTTGGTCTTAAAGAGGTAAGTGTTGTAAGTGTTGGTGATACAATCACTGATGCAAAAAACCCTTGTTCTGAGCCAGTTGGCGAATATGAACCTGCAAAACCGTTTGTATTTGCTGGTTTATACCCTATTGATACTGATAAGTTTGAAGATCTACGTGAAGCACTTGATAAACTCAAACTTAATGATTCTTCTCTCTCTTATGAACCTGAAACCTCTATCGCTTTAGGGTTTGGTTTTAGGGTTGGATTTTTGGGAATGCTTCATATGGAAGTTGTAAAAGAGCGTTTAGAACGTGAATTTGGACTTGATCTTATCGCAACAGCTCCATCAGTTGTGTATCATGTGTATTTAACTGATGGCACTATGGTAGAGGTACAAAATCCAAGTGAATTGCCAGAGGTTCAAAAGATCGAGCGTATCGAAGAGCCATACGTTAAAGCAACTGTAATTACTCCAAGTGAATTTCTTGGAAACATAATGAACCTTCTTGTTTCAAAAAGAGGTATTCAAAGTAAAATGACATATCTCAATGAAGATAGAGTAATGCTTGAGTATGAACTTCCTATGAATGAGATTGTTGTTGATTTTTATGATAAGCTCAAATCTATCTCAAAAGGGTATGCAAGTTTTGATTATGAACCAAGTGGTTTTAAACAAGGTGATCTTGTAAAACTTGATGTTCGTGTAGCTGGTGAAGTGGTTGATGCTCTTAGTATCATCGTTCCTCGCAGTGCTGCTGTAAGTAGAGGTCGTGCACTTGTAAAAAATATGAAAGAGATTATCCCAAGACAACTTTTTGAAGTAGCTGTTCAAGCTTCTTTGGGCAACCAGATCATTGCACGTGAAACTGTAAAATCTATGGGGAAAAATGTAACAGCAAAATGTTATGGTGGAGATATTACACGTAAAAGAAAACTTCTTGAAAAACAAAAAGCAGGTAAAAAACGTATGAAAGCTATAGGAAAAGTTCAACTTCCTCAAGAAGCGTTTATGTCTGTTTTACAAATGGACTAACACCCCCTCTTCTTTCTGAGGGGTATATATCTTCTTATTGCGTTACGATCGCAAAACTTAACTGAAGTATCTCTTGATGTTGTTTAATAAAATCATTGAGATCATCTAAAGTAAGTTTCTCTATCTTTTTAAGTTCCTCTTTTGAATGATCTAGTGAAAACCCTTTATAATAATCCATAAATGTTTTTTGCAAACGTTGGTTCATTGTCTCAACACGCAATGGTTCACTTCCAAGTAAAAAGCGTTTTGTTTGATCAAGTTCTTCTTGTGTTACACCATTTTTTACAAATGTTGCAATCACTTCTTGAACAGTTTGTTGTGCCTCTTTTTGTGATGCGAGTTTTGTTTGTAAGTAGCCATGAAAATAGCTTACAGATTTTGAGATATCAACACGTGCATACGCTGAATATGCCAAACCACGTTTTACACGAATCTCTTCCATTAAACGGCTTCCAAAACCACCTGTACCTAATATAAACGTTGCAACACGTGCTTTATAATAGTTTGGATCATTTACAGCCATATTATATGCTGAACCAAAATAGATATACGCTTGTTGTGTTGGTTTATGCACTATCGATTCTTCAGGAGTTGTTATAGCGTTGTAATGTTGTAAAGGTTCTTGTGTTCCAACTTCCAAAGGCTCTAAAATTGTCTGAAGATATTTTTTGAGCTTTTTAAAAGATATATCACCACCAACAACAACTATTGCACGACGTAATACCAAATGTTTTTTCAAAAAACTCTGCACATCATCAAGTGTAATAGTTGCAATGCTCTCTTGCGTTCCCAATGCTGGTTGAGCTAATGGCGTGTTTGGAAATAGTATCTTTTTGAGCTCCATAGAAGCAATATAATCAAAATCATTTTGTTTTTGCACAATTTTACCAAGTGTCAAACTTTGTACTTTTTGTAATGTTTTTTCACTCAGATTTGGATCACCAAACAACTCTTGCATATAGGTACTTGCTTGTGCAACATACTCTTTTAATGCACTCATTTCAACAACAAACGTCTCTTTTCCCGTTGCTGAAGCGATATGTATAGCTTTTGATTCTAGTTTTTGTGCAAAATCTATTGATCCCTCTGTTTTAGTACCCTCGTTCATAACACGAGCACTTAATTTTGCAAGACCTGGTTTGTTTTTATCACTTAAAGATCCACTGTTTGTAAAGACAATCTGCATATTCACTAAAGGAAGTCGATTCTCTTTTTCAAAAATTACAGGTATCTCTACACCTTTTATTTGTATTGTTTTTATTTGTGCTGCCATTAAACTATATCCTATTACAAAAAGAAGTAGTACTGCTTTCATTATTTAAAAATCTCTAAAATTTCATACGCTGTATTTCGAACTGCTGGTGTTTCACCTATATCTTTGATAAGATGAATCATCTCATCTTTTGCCATTGAAAAAGCTGCCCCAGCAGAAGATACAACATTCTCTTCCATCATCGTTGAACCAAGATCATTTGCACCAAAACGTAATGCCATTTGACCAATATATGGACCTTGTGTCACCCATGAGCTTTGAATATTTGGTACATTGTCAAGATAGAGTCTTGCTACTGCTAAAAGTCGTAAATAACGGTTTGCAGAAGGTTTTTTCATATCTGGAATCAGGCGTAACAACTCTGTATTTTGTCCTTGGAAACTCCACATAATAAAAGCTCTAAAGCCACCCGTTTCATCTTGTAGTCGACGGATCATATCAAAATGTTCCACAATATCTTCATCACTCTCAATTGTTCCATACATCATTGTTGCTGTTGATTTTATCCCTAGCTTATGTGCTTTTCTATGGATATCTATCCATACATCAGCATCTATCTTTCGTGGTGCAATAATATCACGAACTTTATCAGAAAGGATCTCTGCACCAGCACCAGGGATCGATGCTAAACCTTTTGCTTGTAAACGTTGTAAAACCTCTTCAACACTGATGTGTGAAACTTTGGCAATAAAATCTATCTCTATAGAGCTAAAACCATGAATAGTTATTTGAGGGTATTTCGTATGAATATGTTCTACTAAATCCTCATACCACTCAATTTTAAGTTTAGGATGAACACCACCTTGAAAAAGGATCTGTGTTCCACCTATCTCTAAAAGCTCTTCTATCTTTGCATCAATCTCATCAAACGTCAGTACATACGCATCAGCATCTTTTTCATGTCTATAAAAAGCACAAAATTTACAATCTACCCAGCATATATTTGTATAGTTAATATTTCTATCAACAACAAATGTTGTAATACCTTTAGGGTGGAGCTCTTTTTTACGCTGTGTTGCCATAGCTCCCAGTGTTTTTAAATCACCATTTTTAATCAGATCAAGTGCTTGATCTTTAGTAAGTCTTTTCACTATTTCCATCCTCTGTTTCGTGGATTTATCGGTTTTTTCTTAATAAATAATCTATAGATGCCATATCCCAAAACTACAAATATAAAAACAAGAGCTAATATTTGAAACCATGCACCGATATTAAGTATTTTATGAACTATTGAATGGTGCTCTTTATTATCAATGTTTAGCTGTGTCATTTGTGCAATATGAGTCATTGCCAAAACAGCAAGATCCCCTTTGGGAATAGTTTTATGACATGATATACAAAGCCCACTTCGATCAAGCTTATCTCTTTGCTCTTTTGAAAGTGGTGCTGAAAGTTTCCAATGGTGTCCAACCGTCATAAGTTGTGTTCCATTTACATCAATAAAAGCAGAATAATCATGTTTTAGGTTTGGTGTTGCTGGTATCTGCTCTTTTGCATGCTTGGTTAAGAGTCGATGTTGTGCATCCATTATATCTATAGTTGTTGTTTTTGACGGATCAGCAACACTCTCTCCACCAAGTATCCCCATCCCTAATGCTTTTTTTGAACTGTGACAGCTCTCACAACTTCGAGCTTTTTTCTGTATGGTATGGGGCTGTAATGGTGCCATATCTATGGCATTTTGTCCCTCTTTACCTGCTCCTTCAACATTAGGAATTTTATAAATATGATTTTGCAGTAATACTTCTGCATCCTTACCAATAACAGTAATTGTTGTTTGGCATCCCGGTACAACAGGAGAGATACGCCCCTCACCATTTTGAGCTAAAGGGGGATCTTCCCATCGCAAATAACTGCGTGTTTCTGTCACTTGACCATCTATAAGGTATGATCTTAGATTTTTTACATCGGCTGTTATCCCATGTATATCATGCTGATGTGCGGCTTGTAGATAATCTGGATTTTGTTTTCCACCTGAATAATCAATCTTTACATGACACCCATAACATTGTGGTGCCCATGTGGCATGACAAGTATAACACTCCATATTATCAGTATGAGCATCTATTGTATCCATCGCTACCAAACCATTTTGTGAGAGTTTTCCCTCTTTTTTTAGCAATTTTAGTGGATGTAATGTTATATCCTTTCCACTTGCTAGGTGTATCACTATTTTATTACCTTTTTTTATAGCTTTTGGAAGGGGATTTCCTCTTGCAGTAATAATATACCCATCACCTTTATCTTTAGGCACATACCCTTGTTGTAAATATTGAACAAGATTTGTAGCGACACCTCTGCCTTTTCCAGTTGCGTGTGTCGTATTAAACTCATCACTGTAACCTAATGGAAGTTCCCAAGGATAAAGTTTTGTTGTACCATGACAATCTTGACACTCTATCTCAACAGCACCAGCATTTGCTCCACGTAAAAAGCCATCACCATGAAGATCATTGGATGTATGACAATCTTGACATAACATCCCTTTTTGGTAGTGGATATCTTCATGTAGATGGATATAACGTTTTGTGTGCAGTTTTGGTTGCATAGCACCGTGTTTATCAAATGTTGCACCATAACCACTCTCCATTAAACCTTGATAGCTTACCCCTATCCTTTTACCTCTATTATGGCATGTAGAACAGGTTTCAACAGGTACGCCACTATAATGGATATCTCCTATCGATACTTGAACTTTTCTTGATGACTGTATTTGGTGTGTTAAAATATGCCCATGCTCTTTTTTATTTATTGTTGGATCTGCCCCTTCATATAGACCTTCATTTGAGTAAGGAATATGACATGATGCACACCCCATACCTCTATAATCACCACGCTTTTGTCTCCCTTTTGCGCCTGTATGACATCGTAAGCACTCTTGACGTAGGTATGTATATACTGCCAAAGATGGATCTTTTTGTACTTCACTTGCAGTTGGTGCAGGGGGTAGTGTTTTTAACGTATCACTAAACCCTTGAGGTTCAAGATGTGCTAATTTTTGCATATACGCTTTATACTCTTTTGTTCCCAAGCGTTTATGAAGATCTTGAGGATTATGCGTTGCAAAATTTCCAATAGAATGGTTATACCCCTCTTTTGCTCCAAAACTCCATAATGCACCTTGAATCTTTCCTGCTTCACTCATCATTAAAGAGTTGTATTGCGATGCAACTTGATTAGGATGACATACACCACATGTATTTTTATTAATCCATGCACTTGTTGGAGAAGGGTAGAAATTTTTTGGTCCGGGATGGTTTGTAAAATAGGCTACAGTGCCATTGTGAGCCTCTTTTTTTGTAGTTGCTTTAGGATCTCCACCATGACAAACGATACAGTCATTACCCTTATGCCCTGCCTTTGTTGCAAGGTGTAAGATCGCCTTCATCATAGGGGAGTTTTTTGCTCGTATATCTTCTATACCCTTATGACATTGTATACACTCGTTAGCACCAAAGAGTGTCATAACATAAAAGATATATAGAACAAAAATTACACGCATATTACTTTTTATCTTTAGAGATTGCGTCTAATACACCATTGATAAATTTTGGAGACTGCTCTGTTCCAAACGCTTTTGTAATCTCAACTGCTTCATTAATAACCACAGCAGAATCAAGTTCACCAAAAAGGATCTCATACGCTGCTAAACGCAACGTTGCTCTTTCAATCGCACCAAGACGTTCAAAATCCCAATCTTTAAGATGCTCAATGATCGCTTTATCTACAGTTTCAAGATTTTGCATAACACCTTCATACAAATCAAGGGCAAAATCTCTTTGTTTGTTACGGATCTTTTTCTCTTCTAAAATCTCAGCTGTATGCTCAGAAGTGTTACCATTTCCAAGATCAAATGCGTATAAAAGGCTTACTACAGCCATTCTTGCGTGATGTCTAGTAGCCATTAAAGCTCCTCATAAAGATCTAACATCTCAATAACAACTGTCATTGCTTCAAAACCTTTATTTCCTGCTTTTGTTCCTGCACGTTCAATCGCTTGTTCGATCGTATCTGTTGTTAAAAGTCCAAAACTTACTGGTTTTTGGTGTTTTAAACTCATAGAAGCGATCCCTTTTGTAGCTTCTGCACTTACATAGTCAAAGTGAGGAGTTGAGCCACGAATCACAGCACCAAGAGCACAAATCGCATCATACTTGCCACTTGCTAAAAGTTTATCTACCACCATTGGAAGCTCAAATGCACCTGGTACTAAAATATGTGTCAAATCTTCATCATTACCACCATGACGAGCAAACGCATCTTTTGCACCTTCAACAAGTCTATCTACTATAAAATGGTTCCAACGTGTACTTAAAATCGCTATCTTTTTACCATTAACTACTTTGAGTTTACCTTCTATAAATTCCATACTTTTCCTTCTGTTATTAGTTTATTGCTTGAATTTTTTGTATCACTTCTATAAGATTTTTTAAATCATCTAATTTTAGCATATTTGGTCCATCACTCAAAGCGATACTTGGATCAAAATGGGTTTCAAAGAAAAATCCATCCACCCCAATAGCTGCTGCTGCTTTTGCCAGATGTGGTACCATAGAGCTGTCCCCTCCTGTTTTACCATCTTGTGCAGTTGGCATTTGTACAGAGTGCGTTGCATCAAAAATTACAGGCGCAAACTGACGCATAATCACCAAATTTCTCATATCAACTACCATATTGCCATATCCAAAAGAGTTCCCTCGTTCACAAAGGTATACACCATGTTTTTGGGCATTTTCATAAGTTGCTTCACTGCATCCACGAGTTTGAAGCACTTTAAGAAGTGGATATTTCATCGCATCACCACTTAAAAATTGCCCTTTTTTGATATTTATCTCTTTATCTGTTTGTGCACACGCAACCAGCAGATCAGTTTGACGACATAAAAAAGCAGGGATTTGTAACATATCAACAACTTCAGCTACTTTTGGTACTTGATAACTCTCATGCACATCAGTAACTATTTTATATCCAAAATCATCTTTAACTTTTTGTAAAATACGAAGCCCCTCCTCCATACCAAGTCCACGAAAAGACTCCAAAGAGGTTCTGTTTGCTTTATCAAAGCTTGCTTTAAAATAGAAGTCTATTTCAGAGTTGTTATGATACTCTTCTAACGCTTTTGCGATAGTAAAAATATTTGCTTCACTCTCAATAACACACGGTCCAGCTAATAGTTTCATTTTCTTTCCAATATCGTATAAAATTTCTTTATTATATCCAAAACCTTTTAATCTCTACTTATCACGTGCCACCATCACACCTGCAAATATAATTAAAATGATCCCAACTGTTGTACTCATATCTGGTAGAGCATCACCTAACAACACGCCAACAGCAATGGAAAATAATATATTTGTGTAACTTACAGCACCTACAATACCTGCTTTAGTCTCACCATATGCCTTTGTCATTAACATTTGTGAAATGGTTGCAAAAACCCCCATAAGAAGCACATATACCCAGACAATCCCTTGAGGTAGGACAAAAGAACTAAACATAAAATCCAATTCAGGAATATCTACATACGGGCTTATCAAAAACAACACAATAGGACCCAATGTTCCAACACCCATAAATGAAAGAACAATTGCTCTTGTATCATAATATTGACGAAGTTCCCGTATCGAAGTGTATGCCAAAGCAGCTCCAATACCACTAAAAATCCCCAATAGATCATACTTACTAAAACCAATACCACTAGGTTGCGTGATAAAGACAATACCGATAAATCCGATAAAAACAGCGCCCCACCCTTTAATAGAGAGTTTTTCATGCAAAAACAACCATGCAAAAACAGCTGTAAAAATTGGAGATGTTTTTGAATAAGTCATTGCATCACCCAAAGAGATATGTGCAATGTTGTAAAAAAATGCCAACAATGCCATAAATCCCATCAAACCACGAAAAAAAAGTAAAAACGGTTTGCCCCCTTGATGTTGCATAGGCTTTTTCATTACAGAAAGACCAACAAGAACCACACCTGCAATATTTCTAAAAAAAACCACTTCCAAAGAGCTTAAATGTTGTGAAGCGAGTTTAGCACATGCACCCATTACAGCAAAAGTAAAACTTGCCATGAGCATATACTGAACACCCTTATTTAGTTGTAAAAATTGTTTCATAAAACGAATTGTACCATCTTGTAATATACTTTTGATTTTCTTTTAGTTTGTATAATCATTTAAAGTTATTACAAAAGGAATTATATGGGCAATATTATCCTCTTTGCACTTTTGGGTGCAGTGTTTTATTATATATTTAAAAGTTATGCACGGTATGAACAGTTTTCAAAAGAAGCATTTAAAGATTTTTCCCTCTCTTATGATGCACTGAAAAATTCTGAATTGGGTCTGTTTGTAGCACTAAGTGCTAAGGTTGCAAAAGCTGATGGAAAAGTAGATACACTCGAAGCTGAACTTATCAGCAACCTTTTTGACGATATATGTGCTGTTTTCCCCCAACCTGAACAAACTCGTACACTCTTTAAACAAATCTTCGATGAAGAGAAAAATATAACACATAACACACAACAATTAGCACAACAACTCGCGCACGCAACACGCAACAACAAAGCGATGCAACACAATTTTATGGGATTTTTAATTCAACTTGCATTTGCTGATGGGCATGTAAGCAAAAGTGAAGAAGATATCTTGGCACAAATCGCTGAAGCGATGGCATTTGATCCAAAAGTGTATCACACTATTTTTGACCAGTTTGAGCAGATGCATCAAAACACGCAAACGCAACAGCATAATTCACTTCAAGAAGCATATACCCTTTTGGGCGTATCTGAAAATGATGATATGCAAACGATCAAAAAAGCGTATAGAAAACTGGTACGTCAATACCACCCTGATATTATCAAATCACAAAATAAAGATGAACATTATATGAAAGAAGCAACACAAAAAACACAACAGATCAATGCAGCGTATGAGATGATAAAAAAAGCTAGAGAGTAAAATCATTCTCCCAAAAAAACTCTATCCACTCATTAGCTTCATGGATCCAGATATCTGGAGTAAAAACAGAACTCTTTTTATAAAAAAGGGTTGCTGTTATAAATCGTACATCCGGATGCAATTGATGCAGTTGTTTCATAACACGCAAAAGTGTCTCCCCACTATCGGCAATATCATCAACAACCAGTACTGTGGTATTTGAACACAGTTGTGTACTATTTTTTATAGTTATATTGTTACGTTTTTTTTCACCATCATAAAGTTGTGTTTGTATGGTTTGTAGATCACGAAGTTCCAATGCTTCACTAAGGGCATGAGCGAGTGTGACACCACCACGAGCCAAAGCTACAATAGTATCGATTTGCACCCCTTTGTTTTGTACTTTTTGCACAAGAGTATGCACATCTTTAACAAACTCTTCATACCGATAATAACGTTTCATTTTTTCTCCGTTAATGGTTTTTTATTTGAATTATGGTATTATAATGTGAATATACATAGTAAAGGATAAAAAATGTGGCAAACAGTTTCAAAACTGGCACTAAGTGTTTTAGTAGTAAGTGCTATCACTGCGTGTTCAGACAAAGAACCACAAACACCAAAGAAATCTGCAGAGATTCAAGGATGTAAAATAGAAGGAACAAAAGCTCCTATGTGGGCGTGTATTCCTGATGTTGAAGGGTATTATGCAGGTGTTGGTGTAGCTGAAAAATCTCAAGCTGGTATTGCACATATGAGAAGAGTAGCATTAATGAATGGTCGTAGCGATCTAGCACAACAGATCCAAACACAAGTAAAAGACAAAATCGAAGGTTTTACTCGTGCTACAGGAAATGGTGACGCTGAAACAGTTGACAAAGTAACAACAGCTGTTACAAAACAGGTTGCAAAAGTGGATCTTAAAGGTTCAAAAGCAGTTGATTATTGGGAAGCTCCATCTGGTGCTATTTACCTTCTTGTAACTATCCCAGAATCAAGTGTAAACAAACAGGTAAAAAAAGCTGTTAAAGCTGCTGCATCAAGCTATCAAAATGACAATGCTCTTTGGCAACAATTTCAATCTAAACAAGCACTTGAAGCTTTAGAAAAAGAGTTTCCTACAAAATAAACTTTTTCACATCTCCCTTTTTGCAGGGAGAGTTCCCTCTTCTTATTTTATTTAGCTATAATTACATAAAAATTCTTAAGGCAGATCTTTATGTCAAAACTTAAAAAAATCGCTATTGTTGGTCGTCCAAATGTAGGGAAAAGTTCTCTATTTAACAGACTTGTAAAAAAACGCGATGCGATCACTTCAGATATGGCAGGAACAACTCGTGATGTCAAAAGAAAAATCACACGTATCAGAGATAAAGAAGCGCAACTTCTTGATACTGGTGGATTAGACAAAGGGTGTGAACTTTTTGATAAAATCAAACAAATGAGTTTAAAAGCTGCGTATGCTGCTGATATTATTCTTTATATGGTTGATGGTAAAGGCATACCTGAAGATGAGGATAAAAAACTCTTTTATGAGCTTCAATCTATGGGAAAAGATATTGCCCTTGTTGTTAACAAAATAGATAATGACAAAATGAAAGAGAAGTTATGGGATTACTATGAATTTGGTACAGGAGATATTTTTGGTATCTCTGTTTCACATAACAGAAACACAGTAGAACTTTTAGACTGGATCTATGACAAACTTCCTGAAGATGCTATCGTAAAAGAGGATGATGAAGTACAAATAATCCAAGAGGAAGAAGAGCAACTCAGTGATGAAGAGTTCTTTGCACAATATGAGCATGATGATGAGGACGATGGTTTTTACTACTGGGATGAAGATGATGATGAAGAGGTTGAAGATGATTCAATCTTTGGTAATAATGACAGAATCAAAGAGTATGATCCAGAAGATGAAAACCATATCAAAATCGCTATTATCGGTCGAACAAATGTTGGAAAGAGCTCCCTTTTAAATGCGCTTTTAGGTGAGGAGCGTTCTGTTGTAAGTAGTGTAGCTGGAACAACAATCGACCCTATAGATGAAACAATAAACTATCAAGATAAACAAATCACATTTGTCGATACAGCAGGTTTACGTCGTCGTGGTCGCATTGTCGGAATAGAAAAATATGCACTTATGCGTACAAAAGAGATGCTTGAAAATGCCAATATGGCACTTGTTGTTCTTGATGCCAGTGAACCATTTTTAGATCTTGATGAGAAGATCGCAGGATTGGTTGATAGCCATTATCTCTCATGTATTATCGTACTTAACAAATGGGATAAAGCTGATAAACAACGCCATGATGAGATTATCAAAGAGGTACGAGATCGTTTTAAATTTCTCTCATATGCACCTATAATCACCCTCTCAGCACTCTCTGGACAGCGTGTTGACAAACTCTATGATATTATCTTAGAAGTGAATAACAACTACTCACAACGTATCCCTACATCTCAACTTAACGAAGTGATAGAACGAGCACTTCGTCGCCATACGCTACCTAGTATGAGTGGGCAGGTGATCCGTATCTATTATGCAACACAGTATGAAACACGTCCACCAAAAATAGCGATCATTATGAATAAACCAAAAGGGCTACATTTCACATACAGACGCTATTTAACAAACAAACTGCGAGAAGCGTTTGATTTTACGGGAACACCATTACTATTTAAAGCAAAGAAGAAAGGGGGAAGATAATATGAATTTATCACTTGCTATTGTATTTTTATTTATGGGAGCTGCTCTTACAACTCTTGGAGTAGTTCTTTTTAAGAGGGTTCAAGCAGATGAAAAAAAAGACAAGGAGATGAAACGCTAAAAAGGTTTCATCACCACCATTGCCACAATGAGCAACATTAAAATTGTCGGTACTTCATTATAAAACCGAAAAAACTTTCCACTTTTTCTACACGCATCTGCTTCAAGCTTTTTACGTAATACCCCTAAAGAATGAAAATAACCTATAAGTATCACAAGAAAAACAAGTTTTGCCCATAACCAGTGTGCTTCAAGCCATGATCCCATGTATATAAGCGCACTACCACTAATAATCGTCGCCCACATCGCAGGAACACCTATGTAGGTAAAAAGCTTATACTCTTGGATCTTTACAACTTTTACAAAATCTCTGTTATCCTCATGCTCTTTATGATATACATAAAGACGAGGGAGATAAAATAAAGCAGCAAACCATGATATAAACGATATTACATGAAACCATAAAACCCATTCATACATCTGCTATCCTTTTAAAAATTTTTCTCAATCATGATACAGTTATAGTTTGAACCACCATGTTTTACATTATTAATAAGTCCGAAGATCCCCGAACGATGTTTTATTAAAATACCGATATATGTCTCTTCTAGCAGTGCACTACCAAAGAGTTTTCCCATATCAATATCCAAAGATATGTCAAGATAGTTTAAAAACTTCGATGTATTGTCACTGTTTAGTGCAGCACCAGCACTCTCTGTAGCTAGAAGGTTCGTTGTATATGAAACACCCTCTCCAAAACCAAGTCGTATATTTTGATCAAACGGTCTAAAAGTATAATAGAGTTTGATATACGTTGTAAGTTCGTAAATATCATCATGCAGATTTGCTTCATCAAAATAACTTAATGAAGATTTAATATACAGATCCAAAGGTAACGATCCTATAGAATCAAAAAGCTTATATCCACCATCAATACTTAATGTATACAGATCTGCGATATCACTATCTACATGCCCGATGAGTACCTCGCCTAAATCACTTTTTGTAGATTTTCCATACGCAACACGCAACGAATATGTATCATCTGCACTGTATGCAGTTGAAAACATAAGAAGAAAAAGAAGAAAAAATTTAATCAAATATATACCTTTTTACAATATTTTATTATCTCATAATAACAAAATAAAGCTGAGATGGGTATAATACGCAAAAAACTAGGGAAAAAGCAGCTATGAGAGTATTAACAGGTATTCAGCCCTCAGGTGAATTACATATTGGAAACTATTTTGGATCTATCAAACAAATGGTTGATGCACAAAGTGATCATGAAACATTTGCATTTATTGCAAACTATCACGCAATGAGTAGTGGTAACGGTGGAGAAAAACTCAGTGAACTAACACTACAAACTGCAATCGATTTTTTAAGTCTTGGAATCGATCCAAAGAGATCAACATTTTGGGTTCAATCAGATGTTAAAGAGGTACTAGAACTCTACTGGCTCCTTTCTCCATTTACACCTATGGGACTTTTAGAACGTGCACACAGTTATAAAGACAAAGTTGCAAAAGGGATCTCGGCAAACCATGCACTCTTTTCATACCCTGTTTTAATGGCAGCTGATATTTTACTCTTTTCACCAGATACTATCCCTGTTGGAAAAGATCAAATCCAACATGTTGAGATCGCAAGAGATATTGCTATTAAATTTAATAATGAGTATGGAGATATATTAAAAATCCCAACATTCAAAGTTGAAGAAAATGTTGCAACAGTTCCAGGAACTGATGGACAAAAAATGTCAAAAAGTTATAAAAATACTGTAAATATTTTTGGTGAAGAGAAAAAACAGCTCAAAACAATCAAAAAAATTGTAACTCAAAATGTCCCTATGGAAGAGCCTAAAGAGTATGAAAATTGTAATGTATACAACATGGCAAAACTCTTTTTGAATGAAGATGAATGTAAAGAGCTTCAAGAGAGATATAAACGTGGTGGTGAAGGGCATGGGCATTTTAAACTCTATCTTCACGATATTATCTGGGAATATTTCAGACCATATAGAGAACAAAGAGCTTACTATATGAGCCATACTGATGAAGTATATGATATTTTACATTCTGGAGCACAAAAAGCTCGTGCAGTTGCACAACCTATGATGGAGCATATACGAAAAGTAACAGGTATCAGTTACTAATACGTAAACTCACTTTTTTATCACTTTTTTAGCAAAAAACGCATATAATAATCGTACAAATTTATAATAAAGGGAACGATTATACAATGCGTTTATTACCATTTTTTCTTCTTACTTTTCTGTTGAGTGTATCATTGCAAGCTAGCTCAATTTTTGGCAATAAAGATCAACAAAACAGTAGTATCTATCTAAACTACATCAAAGAACTTCTTATCACAACACAAAAAACACGAGGCTTAACAAATTCATATCTCAATGGAGAAAAAGGTGCTGTAGTTTTCACATTTCAAAACAGAAGCAAAATGAAAAAAATATTGCTCAAAATGCAACACTCAGCACTTACAAAAGATCCATATATCAAAAAACAGACAAACACCATAGAACAAGAACTCCTTGCACTTAATAAAAGTGTTTTAAAGATGGAGCCTAAAAAAGCTTTTCAAGCGTATTCACAAGAGATTGACAAAATTCTTACACTCGCTCAAACACTTGAAAAAAGGATGAGCACACATCTTGATGATTTTGGGAAAAAAAGTGCTTATATTATGGTAAATATCATTTTACCACTTACTGAATCTGTAGGGCAACTTCGTGGTTATGGTGCAGGTATTGCAGCCAAAAAGTTTGTATCAACACAAGATAAAAAAAATATCACTGTAATAATTCACAATATCGAAAAACTAAAAACACAGTTAGATATGCAAATGCAAAAGCTCGTAGCGCAATACCAATCACACTTTACAACACCTATTCGACATGAAGTAAGTGTTGTTGATGCTGCTATAGATGCGTATATACAACAAACAACAACACATCTTTTAGTTAATCCAAAAGATGTTGATGCTGACCAATATTTTCAAACAGGCACGCAACTAATAGCTAAGATCTTACGCATTTATAAACGATGTAATGATGCAATGCTTGATGATGCACAAGGTTGGTTCTAAAAATCTACTGATATATAGTAACTAACATCAAAGTAATTATTCTCATTGAGATAATTATTTTGATGATATATGATATATGAAGGTTTTGTTGTAGTTTCATAATCATTCTCTATAAGCCATACATGGTTAACCCAATGGATTAACTGTAAAAGATCATCTCCATATCCTTGAAAACGAAACTTCGCATATACACCACCTGAAATAGTAAACTTTGGTATTTTCTTATCTAAAATATCTATCGCTTCATCTGTAACTAAGCATGCTATATATTGACATTCATCAAGAGGTGTTATCGTAGGATTATCATGAAGTAATGCTACTTGTTGATACTCTTGTATCTCATTACTCAACACTAAAGTGTAAAGTTTTTGCCACCGTTTTTTCACCTCGTCATTATATCCTTTATTTCGAATGTAATAACTCTGCATCGCTTCCATTTTAACAATCTCAACACGCAAATTAGAAAAATCACATGCTACTTCTAAAGGGATATTTGATGCAGAAAGAATACTATTTGAATACTCTTTATATGCTCCATTTCTCCACTCTTTTGGTGTAAAACCAAATCTATCTTTAAACGCTTTTATAAAAGAGGAGTGTGATGCATATCCACACTCATGTGCTATTTCTGATATAGTCGAGTGTGCATTTGTTAAAAGCAAAGAAGCAGCCTTTTGCAAACGGATCGATTTTATACTCTCATAAATATTTTTACCAAATACATTTTTAAATACTCTGTGCATATGAAAAGTACTCAAACCAACCATTTGGCTCAACTCTGCTAAATTGATATCGATATCAATGTGTGTATAGATATAAAACATAATATCGTTGGCAATTTTTGTATGTTTTTGGAGTGTTTCTTTTTTCATAACAAATATTATAGCAATTTTGAACAATATAACAAACATAAATTGATAATTTTTTAAACAATTTTAAAGAAGAAAAAACATAAAAGAATCTATTACAATTACATAAATCATATAGAAAACTTCAAAGGGAAAATTATGAAAACTATTAAAAAACTTCTTATTGCTAACAGAGGAGAGATTGCATTGCGTATCATCCGTGCATGTAAAGAGCTTGATATTATCAGTGTAGTTGTTTTTTCTGAAGCAGATGCAAATGGTGTATGGGTTGTTAAAGCTGATGAAGCATATCCTATACTTGGTAATCCAATAGATGCTTATCTTCACTATGACAGAATTATTGATGTAGCAAAAAAGGCACATTGTGATGCTATCCATCCTGGGTATGGATTTTTATCAGAAAGTGCAGAGTTTGCACAAGCATGTATAGATAACGATCTTATCTTTGTTGGACCAAAACCAGAACATATAGAGCTTTTCGGTGACAAAATGGCATCTAAAGAAGCGATGAAGAAGATAGGTGTCCCTGTTTTAGAAGGAACAAACACACCAGTTCAAACAGTTGATGAGGGTGAAAAAATAGCAAAAGAGATTGGTTTTCCTGTTATCATTAAAGCTGCTTTTGGTGGTGGTGGACGTGGTATGAGAATAGTTCGTAAAGAGTCTGAATTTAAAGATCTATTTGATGCTGCAACAAATGAATCACTCAAATATTTTGGACGTGGTGAGATGTTTATAGAAAAATTTGTTGAAAATCCTCGCCATATTGAAGTGCAAATTGTTGCTGATAAATATGGCAATGTTGTGCACCTTGGGGAGAGGGATTGTTCTATTCAAAGACGTCATCAAAAGGTGATAGAGATAGCACCATCACCATCACTCAATGATGCTGTTCGAGAAAAGCTCTTTAGTGTAGCAACAGATGCTATGAAAAAGCTTGGTTATGAGAGTGTAGGTACTATTGAGTATCTCGTAGATGCTCAAGATAATTTTTACTTTATCGAGATGAACACACGTGTTCAGGTTGAACACCCAGTAACTGAGATGATTTCTGGTATAGATATCATTCAACGCATGATTGAGATCGCTTCGGGTGATACTTTAATGTTTACACAAGAACAGATCAATCTACGTGGTTATGCCATAGAGTTTCGCATCAACTCAGAAAATCCACAGAAAGATTTTTTTCCAACCACCGGTACAGTAAAAAAATATCTTACACCAGGTGGTCCGGGAGTACGTCTTGATTCAAGTCTATACACTGGATATGAACTCCCTACATGCTATGATTCGATGGTTGGAAAGCTTATTGTATATGCACTTGATTGGAAAGGGTGTGTACGTAAAGCAAAACGAGCACTTGATGAGTTTTACATAGATGGTTTTGAAACAAATATCCCCTTACATCGGGAGGTTGTTCGGGATAATGATTTTAAAGACGGAAGTTTTGACACAGGATATTTGGATAAAAATATGAAGCGATTTAATCTTGATGCACAATCATCACTCAGTGATGAGGATCAAAAGATGAAGCAGTATGAACAAATGATAGCACAAATGAAAGAGAACAAGCTCGTATCATTAAAAAACTGTTTTACACTCTACTAAAAAATATAAGGGCAAGCACCCTTATATTTAAAACTTAATAACAGCATCGTCAATAAAATATTTTTTTGAAAATGTAGGATCTTTGAGTTTTAACAATGAACGCACTTCGTCATTAACAAGTCGATAATATAAACGTACCTCTACTGATGTTGCTTTTGGATTTTTAGCAATTTTTAGTACTTTTTTCCCTTGTGCAGGTATCGACATATCTTTTGACTGTTTTTTTGCCAAATGAGGGATAGCTACACGATTGAGTCTGCGTGTATAATGGCGTGTTAAAGAGATCGTTTTTTTCTCGATAACGCTATCTCCACTTTTATAACTAACCTCAACAAGTAATTCTCGTGAACCAAAACCAGATGGGATATTGTGTGGTTGAGGATTATTGATAGTGATATAAATATTATTTGCTTTTTGCTCTAAAGAAAGATCTAATGCACCTTTCCACATAGAAGCTGTGTGTGCACCCATAAACCCATGATATCGTACTTGTCTCATTTTTACTTTACCATGCATTTTATATGTTGCAGCAACATCTTTATGTTTTGGTCCCATGTGGCATGAAACACAACTTTTTGATTGGTCTTTATATTCAGACTCCATATTAGTAAACTCTACACCATAGACGCTTCTATCATTTGCATGACACACAAGACATAAACGGTTTGGCGTTTTATCCATAAAATCGTGATGTTTTGTCTTATGATATGGTGAGTGTGCATCTTTAAACGGTCCTGTCATAGTTCCAGATGATGTCCACTCTACTCTATGAATACCACGTTTTGTTGCATCATACTCATCGTGGATTTTATCAACGTTATGACATACAACACAATTGATCCCCTCACTCAAAGAGGTGTCATTTACAGCTTTTTCAACCTTATCTCCTTTATTAAGCCCCATAACTGATGCAATCTCATATGAAGCATCTGTTTTTGTAACTGATATACGAGGGTTGTGACATGTTGCACACTGTACTTTAACACTGTTAAGACTTTTTCTTGATTTTTTACTTACATACTGTAGCGATTTTTTAAAGTATTCATCATTTCCAAAATGACTCTTTGCATGCCATGAGTGTGACCACTCATTTACTATACGTTGATGGCACACTTTACAACTTTTTGAACTTTTAAAACGATCTCCAACAGCAACCACTTGAGCCCCATAAACAGAACTCAGTGCTATCAAACTGAACAATACTACTTTTTTCATACCATTATCCTTGTTGTTGAGCAAGCCAAACCATAAGACCTTTTTGTGCATGTAAACGGTTTTGTGCTTCATCAAATACTATATCTGCATGCCCTTCTAAAACCTCTTCACTTACCTCTTGTCCTCTATATGCTGGTAGACAGTGTAAAAAACGTGCACCTTCAGCAGCATGTTCCATCATAGCTGTATCAACCATATATCCTGCAAAATCTTTAATACGTTGCTCTTTTTCATCCTCTTGACCCATTGAAGCCCATGTATCTGTTGTAACAACTGTTGCACCAGATACAGCTTCTTTTGGATCATTCATCACCTTGATAATTGCTCCACTCTCTTGTGCTATTTCAAGTGCTTGTGCTAAAACATCTGCATCAACTTCATACCCTTTTGGTGTTGCAACACGCAACTCAAAACCAAGTTTAGCTGCTAACATCAACCATGAGTGTGTCATATTGTTTCCATCACCAATATACGCAACAACGAGATCTTTTTGAAGTCCATACTCTATTATAGTCATATAATCTGCTAACAACTGCACAGGATGATATGAATCTGTTAACCCATTGATAACTGGGACACGTGAATATGATGCAAACTCCTCAATCATTGCGTGTTCAAAAGTACGAATCATCACCATATCACACATTGACGAGATTACACGCGCTGTATCTTTAACCGGTTCACCACGCCCTAAGTGAATATCTCTGTTTGATAAGAAAAGTGCATGACCACCAAGCTGGAACATCCCTGTTTCAAAACTTACACGCGTTCGAGTAGAACTTTTTTCAAAAATCATCGCTAGCGTTTTGTTTTCAAGCTCTTTATTGTAGATCCCTTGTTTGAGATTTTTCTTGATACTTAATCCCAACTCAATAATCTCCAAGATTTCACTTTTTGTAAAATCTTTTAAGGTTAAAAAATGTCTCACGTCTTTGTCCTACTTTTTTTGTTAATCTTTATTTTATTATAGTTTTCTTTAAACTAGCTTCTTTTTAAGATTTTTGCAACCTCTTTTGCATGATATGAGATAATTATATCAGCTCCAGCACGTTTAAAACTTATCATTGTTTCCATTACAACACGTTCATAATCGATAAGATTATTTTTCCCTGCAAACTTTAACATAGCATATTCACCACTTACATTATAAACAGCAAGAGGTTTTGTTGTATTCTCTTTTATCTCTCGCACAATATCCAAATATGCTAATGCAGGTTTTACCATCAAAATATCAGCACCTTGAGCCTCATCACTAATACTCTCAGCAATAGCCTCTTTTCGATTTGCAGGATCCATCTGATAACTTGCACGATCACCAAAACTTGGAGTTGACTCTGCTACATCACGAAACGGTCCATAATATCCTGAAGCAAATTTTGTAGAGTACGCCATAATAGGAAGGTTTTCATACCCAGCACCATCAAGTGCATCTCGAAGTGTTTGGATAATACCATCCATCATACCACTTGGTGCGATCATATCTGCTCCTGCTTTTGCATGGATAAGTGCCTGTTTTGCAGATATATCAAGAGTTGCATCATTATCTACAGTCTGTTTTTCATCATCAATGATACCACAATGCCCATGATCTGTATATTCACAAAAACATAGATCTGTTACAACAAACATATCAGGATGTGCCTGTTTAATTTGACGTACAGCTTCAGCAATAATCCCATGTTCACACAGTGCATCACTTCCTATAGAATCTTTTACATCAGGAATACCAAAAAGGATAATTGAGTATAAACCAAGAGATTTAAGCTCTACACACTCTTTAATAGCCACATCGATACTCATCTGATATACACCTGGCATTGAGGCAACTTCTGTTTTGATCCCCTCTCCACTACGAATAAAAAGTGGATAAATAAAATCATCAACACCTACATGTGTCTCTCGTACCAAGGCACGCAAGTGTTTATTTAAACGTGTTCTACGAAATCTTTGAAACATTTTAAACCTTTTTTTTGCTATAGTTTTGCTATAATTGTTTTGATTTAAATATTTTACCCTTTTAAAGATTAATGAATGAATATAACTATATCAGATATTGCAAATTTACCCTCACAATTTGGTGATTTTTACGTACAGGCTTTTAAAGAAAACGAAAAAGAGCATCTTGTTATTTTTTCTAAAGAGCTTGATGAAGTGCCAGTTGTTCGTATCCACTCTGAATGTTTAACAGGTGATGCTATTGGCAGTTTAAAATGTGATTGCAGAGAGCAACTCGAATATGGACTCAATATGGCATACCAAAAAAATGGGATGGTGATCTATCTACGTCAAGAGGGGCGTAATATTGGTCTACTCAATAAGATAAATGCTTATGCACTGCAAGATAAAGGATTTGATACCATAGAAGCAAACCACCAACTTGGTTTTAGTGCTGATGAACGTACTTACGAAATAGTTACCTTTATTTTACACCACTTTGGAATAAAAAAAATCAAACTTTTAACAAACAATCCATTAAAAATCCAGTCACTTGAAGATATAGAGATAATTGAACGTATTCCCATAGTTATGAAACCAAATAAATACAATAGTGATTATCTTAAAACAAAAAAAGAGCAAATGGGTCATCTTTTGTAACTAAATATAAATAAAAAAGGGAAATCAATCATGCCAATAGACCTCGAACATGACACACCTCAAAGTGCTCTAAAAAAGCTTAAAGCACGAGAAAATGCCTTTAGACAACTCGAAGCAATCAGTAATCTTGGTAGTTGGGAGGTTGATCTAAAAACTAAAAAATCTTCTTGGTCTAAACGAAGCTATGAGATCTATAAAATCCCTTATAGTGAAGAAGTTGGGCTTGATACATTTTTCTCTTTGCTTTTACCTCAATACCATAAAGAAGCACAAGATGCTATAGACAGAGGTATCAAAACGCAACAACCTATCACTTTTACAGGGAAAGTGAAACGGCGCGATGGTGAAATAATCCACATTCTTATCAATGCTCAAGTGATTTTAGATGAAAATTCTCATCCAGACAAAATGATAGGAACCACCCAAGATATTACACAATACACGCAACTGCAAGAACATGCAAAAGAGCTCTCTGAACTTTTAGAACACTCTTCTAATGAAGTTTATATTATTGATATTGAAACACTTGAGTATCTTTATGTTAATCAAGGAGCATGTGATGCGTTAGGATATACGAAATATGAGCTTTTAGATATGAGTATATTTGATATTAATCCCTACCTTAAATATGAAGAGGTTTTGCTACTAAAAAATCGTCTACAACAACAAAAGCAGATCTTAAACCGTACAATACACCAACGAAAAGATGGAACTTTATACCATGTTCAATCATATATTCATACCCTGACATATCATGGAACAGATGCTTATGTTATTTTTGATACTGATATCACAACAACTATTGAACTTGAGCTTGAGCATAAAAGGCAAGCAAATATTTTACAACATATTCATGATGCAGTTATTGCTACGAATATGCTAGGTGATATAGTAAGTTGGAATCATGGTGCTACACACCTCTTTGGATATACTTTAAATGATATCAAAGGGAAAAATATCACAGCGCTTTATTCTGCAGAAAATGCAACACCCGTAGATACCCTTTTACACCTTTTACAACACAATGAAAAAGTTGAAATTGAAGCATGGATGGTAAATAAATATCATGAAGCAATCATTTGTAATCTCTCAATAACTGCATTATATGATGATTTTAATGCTTTGGAGGGGTATATCTTTTTTATTCAAGATATAACAAAAGAGAAACAAACACAAAAACTCCTCAAAGATCAGGCAAAACGACTTGAGTATCAGGCAAATCATGATCTTTTAACAGCACTTCCAAACAGAGCCTATTTTAAAACACAACTTACACATATTATAGAAAAAGCAAAACAAACATCTACCCGTTTTGCCCTACTTTTTATCGACCTTGACCAGTTTAAACAGATTAATGACTCTTTAGGGCATCATGTTGGGGATAAAGTACTTGTTATTGCAGCAAAAAGATTTTTACATGTCCTTGGAGACAAAGGGATCTTATCACGTTTAGGTGGTGATGAATTTACCGTTATACTCAATGATGCTGAATCTCCACAACAAATCGCACAAATAGCACAGCAACTCATAGAAACAATCAAAGAACCCATTATTGTCGAAAACCACAGACTCCATGTTTCTTCAAGTATCGGTATTAGTATTTTTCCAGATGATACATTTATCGCAAATAACCTTATCAAGTATGCTGATACAGCTATGTATAAAGCAAAAGACCTTGGAAGAGATAATTATCAGTTTTATAAAGCTGAAATGACACAACAAGCTTTTGAAAGAGTACTTATAGAGAATGATTTACGTATTGCGATCACTGAAAAACAGTTTGTTGTCTACTTTCAACCACAATTTACAGCAAAAAGCCAACAGCTTGTAGGGATGGAAGCTCTTGTTCGATGGCAACACCCTACAAATGGTCTTGTAGCACCAAATATTTTTATTCATATTGCAGAAGAAACAGGATTGATTGTTGATATCGATATGCTTGTTATGGAAGCAGCAATGTCACAATATGTAACATGGTATGAGCAGGGATACAACCCAGGCATACTCTCACTTAACCTCTCAATGAAACAACTAGCAAAAGAGAATTTTATTGATACACTTGCAGATATTATAGAACAAACCAATTTTAACCCTATATGGCTTGAACTTGAAGTAACTGAAGGGGATGTAATGGAGGATCCAAAGAACTCAATAGAAAAACTTGTTACACTCCATGAATTAGGTATTGGGATCGCTATTGACGATTTTGGAACAGGTTATTCATCCTTATCATACTTAAAAAAACTCCCATTAGATAAACTCAAAATTGATCAATCATTTGTTCGAGATCTTCCTGAAGATGAAGAGGATGCAGCAATCACCAAAGCGATTATTGCACTGGGCAAATCACTTAAACTTACACTTATCGCTGAAGGGGTTGAAACAAATGAGCAAAGGGATTTTCTTATAAAGAACGGGTGTGACCTTATTCAAGGATACCTCTTTTCAAAGCCAAAACAATCTCAGGAGATCGAAGATCTACTTAAACTTCGCCTCACTGAGTGCTGATACACGTCGATGTGCTACATCAATAGCATGAAAAAACTCTTTTGATGCTACAACCATATCCTTATAGTATGTTTTTGCTTTGTCCTCATCAAGAGGATCAACTTTATGAGAGCTAAAAAGTTTTGAGATCAACCCTTTTTTTTCTTTAAAATAAATATCATATATCTTTTTATATTCTCTATGCCATAAATCATGATATTTATCTATTTTTTCAAAGAGTTGCATCCCTATAATAAACTCCATCTGCTCTTTGTCTGAATAGAGCCAACGCCCACATTCACACTCAACTTTACCAACTTTTGGAGGTTTAGCAACCTCTTTACCAGCTAATATCTTCTCAACACTGTGCATCTGTTCTTTGTGCCTTTTTTTCGCTTCATCCAAAGCATATAGCATCTCAACTTTTTTCATTTTATACTCCATAAATAACAAAAAAACATGATAATATTATGATATTATTACATAACTTTAATAAATTATACTATATAATGACTCTAAAATTTCTTCAAGGATGCAAAAATGACACGACCAACACCTGTAGATCAAGAGATTGTACTCGATCCAAAACGTTATATCGTTTCAAAAACTGATACAAAAGGTATCATCGAATATGGAAACGACTATTTCGTTGAGATTTCTGGATACAGCGATATTGAGCTTGTGGGCAAACCACACTCTATTATCCGTCACCCTGATATGCCAAAGATTGTTTTTAAAATGATGTGGGATCGTATTAAACAGGGAAAAAACATCATGGCTATTGTAAAAAATATGGCAAAAGATGGACGTTATTATTGGGTTGTTACAGAGTTTGAAGCAAAACGTGACCCTATTACAAATGAGATCATTTCATACACAGCATTTAGAAAAGCTGCACCAAAAAAAGCGATAGAAGCTATCACACCTATTTATAAAAAACTTATCGAAATTGAAGAGCGTGGTGGTATGGAAGCGAGTGAAAAGTACCTACGTGGCTATTTTGAAGAAAAGGGTGTAACATATGATGAGATGATTGATGAACTTGTAGGAAACAAAGGTATCTTTAAAATGTTTTTTACAATGATGAAAAAACTCTTCTCATAAAACAACTTTTTCGATAGAATATCCTTTTTAGTTGGAGGATATGTACTTGGATTTGAAAGCAACGCTACATAAAAACGGGATAGTTGTCGCAGATGATTTTTTTGAAAAGGTTGTGTTTTTCAAAAGTCAGCTGCTCAAATGGAATACTATCCACAATCTTACTGGAGCAAAAGATGAACAAACATTAGATATGTTTATCTATGATGCTGTCTATCCTTTGAAGTTTTTACCTTCTGTTAGTACACTTATGGATATAGGAACAGGAGCTGGATTTCCAGGTATGATTTTGGCAATGGCATTGCCAAATACTACTGTAACACTTGTTGAACCTCTTACAAAACGTGTCAGTTTTTTACAATTTATTAAAGCATCATTAGCTCTACAAAACGTAACTATCGTAAAAAAGCGTGTAGAGCAGATGCCAACACAACGATTTGATCTTATAACTTCACGAGCTGTTACAGACACGCAACTACTTTTAAACCTAAGTAAAAATTTCAGAGATCATAATTCTCTTCTTTTATTTTACAAAGGGGAAAAAGTATTTGATGAGCTTGATAAAGCTTCACTACACAATATGAACTATAAAGTGATTGAAACTGACAACAGACACTACTTACTTCTTGGAGAACATATATGATTTTAAAACTACTACTTATTATTGGCGTTATTGCGATAGTATACTTTTTGTTCATAAAACAAAAACCTCAAAATATCAACGACGCTTCAAAAACAAAACAAACGCCTGAAGTAGACGAGATGGTTGCGTGTCATAATTGTGGTGTTTATGTTGCACTCAAAGAGTCTATTGTTAGTGGTTCACACTACTATTGTTCACAAGAGTGTTTACAAAAAGGGAAATAGATGGTACTTTTTGGTGATCCAGTTATACAACAAGAGAAGTTTTATCACATTAGTGATATCGATACAATTGTTCATACTCCACCAAATAGTATTATCTATTTGCCATACACAAAAGAAAATCTTGACATTATTACATATGCACAACAAAATCATATCCGTATGGCCTTGGAAGCTCATTCTATTCAAGCTATCATATATGCACATAATTTAGGGGCAAATTATATAGTTGTTAATGAACATCTTGCAAAAGATGCTCAAAAAATAGCAGAAAACTATCTTTTTGATGCAAAAATCATTGTTTTATGTGACAATGCGTCTATGATAGAAACTATGGCACTGCTAGGTGTTGATGGAGTACTCTTTCCAAATGGTATTGTTAAAATATCTAGTTAATAGCCTTTTTATTTCATCTGTTTTTTTCTTTGCAGGATGTAGTGATACTATGCAACTTCTGCAACTGCAAAAACAACAACCAAGCTCTTTAACTATAGAAGATGTTACATACGATACTGAAGATATATATGCAGTAAAAACATCGCAAGATATAAATAAAACAATACAACCATCTCTTACAAAAGAGCAACTCTATGCAAAACTACTCCAAAAAGAGTACAGAAAATGGAAAGGTGTTAAATACTGCTATGGTGGAACATCACACAAAGGAGTTGATTGTTCATCTTTAATACAGCAGGTATATAAAAGTGCTTTTAACTACCCCTTACCAAGAACTACCTACTACCAGATCAAACAAGGGGTTCATGTAGAAAAAAAAGATCTCTTCCCTGGTGATCTGATCTTTTTTAAAACAGAACCAAGAACAATGCACATCGGTGTGTATATACAAGATGGTAAATTTATGCATGCCTCCAGTTCTAAAGGAGTTTGGATCTCAACTATTCACAATCCATACTGGAGAGCACACTACTATACAGCACGCAGAGTTTTACCTTAAATAATCTTACGTTGTATATAGTGTTTTAAAGAGGTAAGCACCTCATAACCAATAGTACCTGCATATGTAGCACAATAATTGGCATTATCAAACAAAAGAAGCTCATCTTTTTGTGTACAAAATGAGCTATTATCCATTGAGATTCGTCCTGCTATTGCAACACCATCAGGGGTGATATACTTCGATGAGCAACTTCGCAAAAATCCATCACCATACCCAACATCATACGTTGTTATATACGTTGGCTGTGTGGCACTAAAAGTTGCGTTGTACCCTACACTCTCTTTTGTATCAATCTTACGAGAAGAGATCTTTTGTGCATACAAAGACAATACAGGTTGAAGTTCTAATGGTTCAAAGCCATCATACATCTGCAAACATCCATACGCTGCGATCCCAACACGTGCAAACACTTCACCCTCAGCCAAACCTGAACGAAACAGTGCAGCTGAATTTGCAGAGTGGTATGCAAGTTTGGGATATTTTTGAACAATCTGTTGAAATGTATGTTGCTGTAGTTCATATAATCCATTAGTATCATCTGCACAACAATGGTGTGTAAAAAGAGCTTCAAGCTTAAGTTGTGCTTCTTGTATCAGAGCAATTGCATCCTCTAGTTCATGAGGTACAATGCCATTACGGTGCATCCCTGTATCTATCTTAAGATGTACTTTTGTCCCCTTTGCAAAATTTTGTATTGACGCTATATCATTAATAGCATAATAAAATTTTTCAGAGACTTCAGAAGTTGTTTCAGCAAGTATCAAGATATAATCAAAATACTGCTCTATCATTTTTGCTTCCACATTGCATCGTACAACTGCTTTGGTAATGCCATACTCTTGTGCCATTGATGCTATTTCAACAAGTCCATGCCCATACGCATTATCTTTTAAAACAAGAGCTATTTTATCTTTGCTTTTAGTTTGATTTGCAATAATGTCAAGATTATGAAAAAAATGTTTTTTATTTAAAGTAATATATGCCATAAGGAATTATACCAAATGAAAAGAGTAATCGCAGAGTTTGAAGAGCAAAGTTTTACCCAAATTATCTTTCCACATAAAAATACAGACTGGGCGCCATATCTTCAAGAAGCACAAGAGTGTTTTATCTCTATTATCAATGCCATTGCACAATTTCAAAAATGTTTGGTTGTATGTGCAAACACGCAAGAGGTACAATCCTTGTTTCAAAAGAATGAGAATATTGTATTTGTAGAGTATGAAACAGATGATACATGGGCACGAGATATCTCAGCACTTAGTGTTTGTGAAGATGGCAATGTTGTACTGTATGATTTTACTTTTAATGCATGGGGAGATAAATTTCAAGCTTCAAAAGACAATCTTTTAACACAAACTCTGCAACACTGCTACAGTGCTCCACTCAAGAGTATCGATTTTGTTTTAGAAGGTGGTGGAATAGAGAGTAATGGGGAAGATACCCTTTTAACAACATCTGCGTGTCTCTTTAACAAAAACAGAAACACCACTCTTACACAAGAACAACGAACACGCAAACTCAAAGAGTATTTTGGACTCACAAATGTTATCTATCTTCATCATGGCTATCTAGCAGGAGATGATACTGATTCTCATATTGATACATTAGCACGTTTTATATCGCACGATACTATTATGTATATCTCATGCACTAACACGCAAGATCAACACTATAAAGAGCTCAAAGCGATGGAAGAAGAGCTCAATAGCCTTGCACAAGCACACAACTATAAACTGATCGCTTTACCAATGCCATCTGCGTGTTATTATAACAATGAACGGCTCCCTGCAACCTATGCAAATTTCTTATTTGTCAATGGTGGGGTACTTGTTCCTGTGTATGGAGTTCAAGAAGATGCTCAAGCGTTAGCAATATTTGAAAAAACATTTCCTACACGCAAGATTGTAGCGATTGATTGTTCTGTTTTGATACGTCAACACGGATCGCTCCATTGTGTAACCATGCAGTTTCCAAAAGATGTTACGCTACGCGTGTAAAAACTCTTGAAACTTTTGAAGATCATCTTTTTTTGCAACAACCACAAGGGTATCTCCACCATCGAGTTTATGATCGATACGATGATCTATAAAAGAGAGTTCATCTCCCCTCTCTTTATCAATAATAGCAATAAGTACAATCCCATGCTTTTTAAAATCTATCTCACTGAGTAATTTTGTATCGATTGCAGAGTCCTTAGGTAAAACAACCTCAGCCATCTTTAAATCATTCTCTTTATAAATTATCTCATCAACTGCTTTGGTCACTGCTGGTTTTGTTAACATATTGACAAATCTTCGTGACGTTGCCTCATAAAGGTCGATAACACTTGAAGCTCCTGCATATTTAAGCTTTCTTGCATTTTCAAAAGAGTTTGATATAGCAATAATACTAAGATCATGGTACAAAGTTTTTAACGAGAGTACCAAAAACAAATTGTGTGCTGTTTTATTCATAGCACAATAAACAACATCTTTTTTGGGGTCAATGTTTAACGCTGTTATATCATCATTGTGTTTGATATTGATCTTTATTGGTGTAATATCACTAGGTATTGTAGGATCATAGTTCTTCACATCAACAACCACAATCACCTCTTTATCTAATGTCGCAAGATGTTTATAAAGATGACGACCAAATGATCCAAATCCAAAAATTATTATTTTCCCTTTCACTGCATCTTCCTTTTAAGGTTACTAATAGCTGTCATATGACCAATACATACTAATGTATCTCCATACGAAAGTGGATATCTATCATCTGGATTAAAGATAAATTCTGCATTATCACTTTTGGAGTTTTTCAAAATACCTAGTAAGATAACACGCATCGTTTGTAGCTCTAAATCTTGAAGCACCTTCCCATCAGCAAAACTATGTGGTGTAATCTCTATCTCATCCATTTGTATCTTATCTTTTTGATCTACGATGGAGAGTAACACTTCAAATGCAACGGGCTCACCCTCATAAACAGCAGCCATCATTCCAGCTATCTCCTCTGGCATAATCACCTGATCTACATTGGCAAAGTACATCTTTTGTGCTACCTCTTCATCACTACAACGAGCTGAGACATGCACATTTGGATTGAGACTTTTTACATTAACAGCTATAAAAATATTAACAATATCATCAGAGGTTAAACACAACACATGAGAAATATTTGTTTTGATTTTGAGTTGTGCAAACACATTTTCACTTGTCGCATCTGCACAAATAGCTTTATAGCCCATAGAGTATGCCATCTCAGCAAGATTTTCATCTTTTTCAATCACAACAAATACCACACCCTCTTTCTCAAGCTCTTTTGCAACAAGTCTTCCTAAAAGTCCAAAACCACAAATAACAGTTATACTCTCTTTTTTTGAAAGATTTTGTACGATACGATCTTCTCTAAGCATTGTTAATCGCTCACTAAATGATGATACGATAATAGAAGTAGCAAATGAGATCAATCCAATACCTGTAAAGATAATAAGCATCGTGACCACACGACCCTCAGGTGTCACAGGTGAGATATCTCCATACCCAACAGTAGAGATCGTAATAAGTGCCCAGTAAAAAGAATCAAAAAGGTTTTTGATATTTGGGTTTTCGTTATTTCCCTCAAAAACATACAACATAATTCCAGCGATAAAAATAAAAAATCCAGAGAGGGTCAAAAGGGTGATAAGTTCAAACTTTTTATTTTTTAAGACCTCTAAAAAGCTTGTAAGACTTTTAGTATAACGAAGCATTTTAAAAGCACGAAAAAGTACTAAAACACGCAATACACGCAACCCTCTATAACTTGGTAAAATAGCAACCAAATCAATAATAGCTGATGGAGTTATCATATACTCCCATTTATTTTTAAGCACTTTTAAAAACAGTGTAGATACTTTTAAGTGCTTTGAAAAAAACAAAGCTTCTTCATGTTCTTCAATAATAATTTTATGGATATCACTATATACCCACATACGTAGTATATATTCCACTATAAATACCGTTGTTACAAAATACAGATCTAAATCATCCAGCCATTTTGGAACATGATGTTTTACATCCATAACAAGAAGTGTTACACTACTTAAGATCACAAATATCATAAAAAAATCAAAATATTTTTTATACGGATAATCATCATTTTCCAGTAAATTATAAAAAAAGTTTTTTATTTTGGTATAGGTTTGATTTGCATCAAGAGCATATGCAAAAGAGACTATGAAACTTTTTGGTTTTTGTTTCACTTAACACCCCTGGAGATATTCTGATCTTTTAACGTATTGTCACTGCTATTTTGTAATATTGCAATACCACTCATAATGAAATATGTTGATAAAGCAAAACCTAATGCTATTAATAATGTTTTTTTAATTTTTTCTGTCTTACTCATAGCGAAAGTGTACCATATCAACTCTTAACACTTTTGTAACACTATTTTTCTATAATTTTTTTATCAATTTTATAATTTCAGTTAAAAAAAAGGTTTTGTTTATGAGACAAATTGCTTTACTACCTCTTTCACTTTTTACATGTAGCGCCTTATATGGTGCAGAGATAACACTTGAACCTCTTAATGTAGAAGCTACATATTTAAATGATGTAGCTCAAGTAGCACAAACATCTGCTGATGTAGCTCAAGCATTAAGCAATAACGTTCCATCAATAGATATGTCACGCAGAAGTGGCATTGCAAACGATATATTTATTCGTGGACAAAAAAGAGACAATATTACAGTAGAGGTTGATGATGCAAAAATTTATGGTGCATGTCCAAATAGAATGGATCCACCAGCTTCACATATAGTTGCAAATCAGATACAAACTATTGAAGTTATTGAAGGGCCTTATGATGTCACTTCTTTTGGTGTTTTAAGTGGTGGTGTAAAGATCAAAACAAAAGCACCATCACAGAAAGAACAAGCACAACTTCACATGGGATTTGGTTCTTGGAACTATAATAAGTTTGGTGTAGATGCACAAGGTGGAACAAAAAAAGTTCGTTTTAATCTTACTGCATCAATGGAATCAAGTGACCAATACAAAGATGGTAATTCTAACTCTCTTGCACAACAAGTTGATGCATACGCAGGTACGAACCCTTTACTTCAAGGGGTAAAATATAAAACACAATATCATGATATGCAAGCATACTCTAAAAAAAGTGCAATGGCAAAACTTTTCATTTCAACACTTCAAAACCAAGAATTACGTCTTAGTGTAACGGCAAATAGAAGTGATAATATCATGTATCCAAATTCAAAAATGGATGCAATATATGATGATTCAAACCTTTATAATGTTGAATACAACATTGATGCTATTAACAGCATATATCAAAATATTAACATTAAATACTACCACAGTGATGTCGATCACCCTATGGGCACAGACTATAGAAACAGTTCAAACACTATGCCTGTTATGACAAACTGGCTTCAAACAAATATGGATGGTATCAAGCTTAATAATCTTTTTGTATTTGATCAGTACAAAGTTCTTTTTGGACTTGATGCGAGTAACAGACAATGGGATGGTCATTACGAAAAAGATTACTCAGCAGCTGCTATGGGGTATAGAAAAAGTATTGATAGATCTGTAACAAAAAACAGAGCACTTTTTGTAAAAACAAATACACACTATGGCGCACTTGATGTTGAAGTTGGAGCACGTTATGATGACACAACTATCACAAATGATACTTATAATGGTAATGACTACCAATCTTTTGGAGCAAACCTCATAGGAACATACCATTTCAACAGAGCAAACACGCTTGCATTGGCAGTTGGTCAAGCGTATCGTGTACCAGATGCACGTGAACTCTATTTTGTTGGGAAAACGGGTAACCTTGTAGGAACACCAAACCTCGATCAAGTTCGAAACCAAGAAGTGGATCTCTCATACAACTTTGATGGTGATGATTATAACTTTAAAGTAAAAACATTTTACTCAATGCTAGACAACTATATATACATAAAAAAAGGTGTTGCAGTCAATGCTTTTTCAAATATTGATGCAACACTTTATGGAGCTGAACTGAGTGGATCATACTACCTTAATGATGATATGACACTCGATTTTTCTCTTGCATATAAACGTGGGAAAAAAGATACTCCACTTGCAGGGCAAACTGACACAGATTTAGCAGATATTGCACCACTTCGTGGTAAGTTGGCACTTAACTACGAGTATGCACGCAATTCATTAGCTATGGTAGAGTTCCAAGGGAGTAAACGTTGGGATACCATAGACAGCGACAATGGTGAGCAAGTACTAGCTGGTTGGGGAATCATAAATGCAAAAATCAAACACGCAATCAATAAACAATTTGATTTTACTGTTGGTGTCAATAATCTTTTTAATAAAACATATGCAAAAAGTAATACATATGCAGATTTAACACTTGTAACAGCTGGTGGAACAAGTGATGTAATGCTTTTAAATGAACCTGGTCGTTATCTCTATACAAATCTTGACTTTAAATTTTAGTAGCACATCTTTTGGTGCTACTAACACTTCACTAACACTCTTAGTTTATACTTCAATCATATAAAAATATACACAAGGATATAACATGAAACTTAGTAAATATATAGCATTTTCACTTATAGGAGCAGGTTTAGTATTTAGTGGATGTGGTAGTTCTTCAAGTGATGCAACACAACCATCAACACTTTCAACAACAGAAACATCAGGACAGCTTGTAGATAGTTACGTTGCGAATGTTGACTATGAATGTGGTGATGGAAGTGTTGGAGTTACAGATATCAACGGTTCATTCCATTGTAATCAACTTCCAGTACGTTTTAAACTCCAAGGGCTTGAACTTGGAAAAATTGACAAAGTTTCTACTGATAAACAGGTATTTCCTCAAGATCTTTTAGGAGTTGACAGAAACGATACAAATAATACTGCTGTTGTTGCAATGGCTCAATTTTTACAATCATGTGACGAAGACAACAATACACGCAACGGTATCCAGATAAAAGCTGAAGTAAAAGAAGCTTTTGCTGATGTAAATACAACGTTTAACCCTGAAGATGTTGATGCTTATGCTGTTGATGCACATATCACCCTGATCCCTGAGGATGAAGCACATACACACCTTGAATCAACAACACAACTAATTGAGCAACTCCATAAATATACTCAAGAGGAGCAACAAAGACATCCACAAGAAGATACTATTAAACAAAATATTGTTGATCTTATCTTAACACCTGCAAATACACTCAATCAAGCAACTAAAGATACACTTGCATATATGGGTAATGAAGAGCGTCTTGCATATGATGTATATTCTGAACTCTATAATTATCATTTAGAAAATGGAGATGGTGCGATTACAACACTTAACAATATCGCTCAAAATTCTGAAAAGACCCATATCCATACTGTTCAACTTTTAGTACAAAAATATATCTCAGATCTTAGTGAGTTTTCAAATACAGATGCTGTTACTGACACAACAACACCTTTTAGTTTTGTTGATGCAACAAAAGATGTAACACAACTTCCAACAGGAGTATACTCTATTACGCATATCCAAGAGTTACATGATGCTCTTATTGCAAAAGGTGAACAATCTACACAAGACGCTTTAGAAGTAGGATGTATGGTAGAAGTGACAGATATTACCGATCTAACAGAGCAAATCGCAATCGCACAAGAATCTAACGCTTCTGATATTGTTGGTGCATTTGAATTTTTACGTGATGCAAGTTATAACCACTATTGGGCTTTTGATAAAGCTCTTAAAAATATGGGTGTAGAAGATGGATGTTGTACTCTTGGTGATGAATATTGCCACCCAGAATATCCACAACAAGGAAATGCTCAAAGTGGTGAAGCTACTGGTGAACAACAAGCACACTACGGTCAAGCTCAAGGTGAGCAAAATGCTCAAGCTGGTGAAGCTACCGGTGAACAACAAGCACACTACGGTCAAGCTCAAGGTGAGCAAAATGCTCAAGCTGGTGAAGCTACCGGTGAACAACAAGCACACTACGGTCAAGCTCAAGGTGAGCAAAATGCTCAAGCTGGTGAAG
>Ga0256843_1000219_pt1 | contig 49464 bp, 47 predicted proteins | sample AlvinellametaG_FD_191572 | JGI IMG/M metagenome (GOLD analysis project Ga0256843, IMG submission 191572) | Pompeii worm associated microbial communities from hydrothermal vent at the East Pacific Rise, Pacific Ocean - Alvinella | ecosystem: Host-associated > Annelida > Integument > Unclassified ...
TAAAATCTATCAGAATAAGCAATATGTTTGCTTACAGACAAAATGGAGAAATTGCTGACAAATCAGTTTATACTTTAAATGAGAATGCAAAACTTTTATTCTTAAGAGATAATCTTACTAATAGTAGTGGATTTGTTCCTCAAAAAGGAAAACCTGCATATTATATTGTGTATGAAGAAGATGCTGAGTCTTTTGGAATAGTAGAAAGTGAAAACATTTATGTTCCAGGAGTTGTTTATTTTAAAAATGAAGATGATGCAGCAACTGTTATTACTGCATTGTGTAGTCAAGAAGCACAAAGAATGATAGGAGTATAAAATGAGTGCAGTAACTTATAAAACACCTAAACATTACAATTCTAAAATACAACCGGTAGATGTGTGGGATTGTTATGAATTAGACCCATATAGAGCAAATTTTGTAAAGTATATAGAGAGACATTTAAAAAAAGGAACCCCTAAGGAGGATATTCACAAAGCAATTCATTATATAGAAATGTTTGTTGATAGAAATATACATATATGTCATACTCCAAAGATGGCTCCAAGAGTTGAAAAAGAATTTTATTTGGAAGCTATAGAAGAATGGGGAATAACTAACCCATTGTTAATAGGTGCATTTGGATTTGTTATTATTGGGCTAACTAATGGAAACAAAGCAACTAGAGAAGCAACATTGTATTCTATTAAAAGTTTGCTTAACAAGTATTTAGAAACATTAGAGGAAAAATAATGAAAATTTTTGAAATACCATTATCAACTTACTTTCATGACTACAATAGGTTTAAAGAAGAATTTGAACCTTTTGTAGCTGAATATAAAGACTATATAAATGACATATATTTTACTTATAATTCAGATGTATTTATTGATGATGCAATGGGATTGTTTGATGAAAATAAAAAAAATGAACAAGTGTTAAAAATGATGCTATACATCCAATATACTTACAAAGTTAATGTATGCCCAACATTTAACAATATATATAGTGACATGTCAGACAACAAATTAAATAATTTTATGGATACTATAGAGTTGTTAAGCGATATGGGTATAAAAATGTTTCAAGTTCCTTATATGCATTGGATGATTAATGCAATTAGAGACAGATTCCCAGATTTAATATTTAAAGACACAGTTTTACAAAGAAGATATACTCCACAAGATTTATGGGTAGCTGGAGAAGCTGGATATGATTATGTTAATGTAGATAGAAATGTTATAAGGGACGAAGATACATTAATTGATATAAAAAAGATGAAAAGCAAGTTTAGAAATAAATTTGGTCGAGATTTAAAAATAGTTTTATTAGCAAATGAAACATGTGCAGGTAGGTGTCCTGTTATGGATGAGCATTACATGTTCAACTCATTAAGCAAGGAACAATATTTTGAATCAAATATATCTCAAAACACTTGTTTAAATTGGAAACAAAATGAAGTTAAAAAGCTAAAAATAGCAAATATATTCCCATTAAAATCAGAAGTTGATAGAATATTAAAGTATGTAGATGTTATAAAAATGCATGGAAGAGGTAATGTTGGTATGTGGTATAATAGTGTTGAATTTATCACAAATTATGTTAAAGGAAACGAAGTGCTTATTCCATCTGGTAAACATATATTTAGTAAAACTATGGTTACTGAGGATAGGTATAAAAAATTTATTTCCTTTACTAAAAATTGCAAATTCCAATGCTGGGATTGTGATTTTTGTGAGAAAATTTTAAAATAACTCAAAGGATAGAAAGATGACGAATAGTTTCTTAAGAGCATATAAAAACTTAATTGGTAGCGAAGGTGGTTATTCTAACAATAAGAATGATAAAGGCGGAGAAACATATAAAGGTATATCGAGAGTGTACAACCCTAATTGGGAAGGATGGGAGTTAATTGATAGATTAAAAAATAGTTATCCATCAATAGATGCGTTTAAAGAAGCCTTAAATTCTTCAGAAGAATTAGAGAAGATGGTACAAAAGTTTTATTACGAAAAATACTGGAATAGATTTAAAGGTGATTTTATGCCATATATGATAGCAGAAGAATTACTTGAGCAAAGTGTTGTACTTGGAACTTGGAGAACTGCTGGTAAACAATTACAAAAGGCATTAAATTTATTGAATAGAAACGGTAAATTATATCCAGATTTAGTAGTAGATGGATTAGTAGGAGTTAAAACATTACAAGCATTAGATAAAGTACAACCAAGAAGAGTACTAAAAGTTCTGAATGGTTTAGAATTTTGTAGATTTAAAGAGTCTATGGAAAAAAGACCAGTAAATGAAATATTTGTAGGATGGTTTGATAGGGTTTAAAATATAAAGGGCGTGGAATGTGTAGAATTTTAAAGAAATATTATTATGCTAGAAAAAATGAATACAAAGAACTTCCTGAATTATTGAAAACACATATTGTGATACAAAATGTGTATTCTTTGATAATTAGCATGTGGTTCGTTGTAAAAACTCCATTAATAGGAGAGTATTTTAAAATAACATCTTTTCACTTAGATGCAGCCACATTAATTCCAATAACTTCATTATTTGTATTATTTATACAAAAAACATCTATTAAAATAGCTATCAATAGCAAATTAAGCTTTTTGTATTTTGTTAGTATTATTAGTGGATTTGTATATGCTTTTTTAATATCGTTGTATTTTTTTGATAAACAATTAATGTTGTTAGGTATTAGTGTTTTAGTTATCATAGATACAGCCCCAACAGCTGCATTATTATTATTAATGAACAGCTATATAAATTCATTACATGCAAGTATAAATATTTGTAGAGTTGGGGCATCAACTCTTGGCATAGATGATGTAAGACTGGCTATTTGTCAGCAATCGTCGTTGTAAAATCAGAATCCCCCAGATTTATCTGTGGGGAGTATGTCAAATTAAAGCCAAATTTAAAAGGAAAGAGAAATGAAAGTAAGAGAAGCTATGGAGAAATTATTAGAATTAAATTTGCCGGAGAGAGGCGCTGAAGGAACAGCTGACCCTATTTTTATTGTATATGATAGATTTATAGATATTCCAGATAGGGCTATAGACAAATTAGAGGAAGATGATAGAGTTGAATATTTGGAAGATGAAGCAGATTGGTGTTTTAAAGGTACATACGATAAATATGATGGAGACTATGATAGGGTTCCAGATTCTTGGTTTGTTGAGAATGGTTATGCACAATGGTGTCAAAGATTTTATGGTGTATTTTTAACAAGAGAAGAAGCACAAGCAGCAATAGATGAAAGAAGATATGTATTCAATAATCCATTTGTTTATTGTGAAAGCCTACATTGGAGTAGTGATTTAATTAAACAGTTAATTAAGTTGTATTATAAAGCAACTGAAGAGGGTATACCTGTTGGAGATAGCCAATCAGGATATGGTTCTTAAAGGAGATGCTATGAAAGTAGAATTATTCAAAAATAATAATTTTGGGAACATAAGAGTAGTTAAAGATGATAGTGGAGAGCCTTGGTTTGTTGCATCTGATGTATGTAATATATTAGGTTTATCTAATGTAACCGAAACCCTAAAAAGAGTTGATGAAATTGACCTAAATTCAGTTCAACTTAATTTGGGTCAGAAGCCTATGAAGGTTATAAATGAGAGTGGTCTATACCAAATAGTATTTATGAGTAAAAAGCCACAAGCAAGGGATTTTAAGAGATGGGTAACATCCGAAGTATTGCCGTCAATTAGAAAAAACGGTATGTATGCAGTTGATGAATTATTAGAAAATCCTGAACTTTTGATACAAGTTGCTACAAAATTGAAAATTGAAAAAGAACGAAATAGAAAATTAGAGAAGACTATAGAGAAACAAAAACAACAAGTTTCTTTTATAAAAACATTAGCCAAATCAGATGGTAATTTACTTATTAGAGACTTTGCTAAAGTTCTTAGTGATAAAAATAATGTTACTATAGGTCAAAACAAATTATTTGAATTGCTAAGAGAAAAGAAGATACTAATGAAAGACAATATGCCGTATCAAAGATTTGTTGATAATGGTATGTTTGTAGTTGTGGAAACTATAGTTGAAAGAGAGCATGGTTCACATGTATATTTGACTACAAAAATAACTCCAAAAGGTCAAGCTGTATTAGGGCCTAAAATAATTAACCATTTAAAGAATAATGAATTTATTGATAATGTTGTTAAAGTTGAAGACAAAAATGGTAATGCAGAAGCAAGTGTTAAACCTTTAGATAATAAAGAGTTAACACCTAAAGAAGTAGAGGAAAAATATGGTATATCAGTTGGTTCTCAATATCAACATAGAAAAAGAGGTTTACCTTACCATATAAAAGGTATAAAAGTAATTTTTTACTATGAAGATGAATTAATAGACTGGTATTTAAACAAAGGTAAGTTATCTAAAAAAATAAAAAATAAAATCTTAGAAAGGACAAATAAATGAAAATAGATGAGATTAAGCAGTATGAATTTTTAAATAAGCATAATTTTAAATGGTATGAGATTGAAATGTTGTACAATGTAATTACTGATAGATTAAATATCAATCAAGAAGAAATAAACAGTAGAGGTATAGATTTAGTGGGTGTGTTTAGGTATGAGAGAGTTGAGTCTTTCAAAGAGGATTCTCACAGGTTCAACCATCACTTTGAAATTGTGTTTACAAAGAAATACCCAGAAAAACTTATTGGTAAGTTTGTTTTTATGGTAGAGTTATTTGATGCTAATAATATGCATATTAAAAATATTACATTAAAAAGTGTAATGCCTAAAAGGCCTATAGATTATAATCAACTTAAAGATATAAAAAAAGATTTTAAGTTTTTAAATAAAAAATTAAACAAGGAGAAGTAATGTTTTCGAAAATAGAACTAGTAGCACAAAAACATGTAGAACTAAAAAAATACAGAATAATCAAAACTCATAAGTTAAAAATTATAGAAGTTGTAACTGATTATGTGTTTGATACAAAAGATGAAGCATATGATGAAATTAGGAGGTTAAACAATGAATATAAAAATGGAGAAGAAGAGAAGAACGATTGATGAGTATAGAGAAGAAATAAATGAGTTGTACAAAAAAGAACCGTATTTAATGATTAAATACACGTCTACTCAATTAGCAGAAATCTTTGGAGTTTCTGCTTCTCATATGAGAAGTATACTTTCTGAATTAAAAATATCATTTAAAAAAGATATTGAAAAGTTAGTTACAAACTACCCACCATACAATTATACTTATGTAGAAATAATAAGAATGACAAAATTGTCTATCACAAGAAATACTTTAAACAAGTACGCAAAAAAGATATGTGCTATACCATATATACATATGAAGCAAAAAGAATGGTTTGAAGTGTTAGATGATTATAGGTATATGATAGAAGAATATCCTTATCCATTGTTACAACTAAAAAGAAAAGGAATTGGAAAGTATCTTGGAATAGGATATAAGTTGGTAGACAGGTTAATTAAAGAGAAAAATATGGATATAAAAAATGAGTTTAAAGAATTACTTAAAAATTATCCATTAAATACATATACATATACTGAAATAGCAAAAAGTGTTGGAGTTCATGAAAGGATAATATCCAAATTAGTTAAACAATTTGCTCATAAAAACACTAAGTTTGCTAAAAGTTTAAAAAAAATAAAGCAAGAGAATTACTTGTATGGTGTAGTAAATAAAGAAAAAAGAATGACATTAAAAGGAATTAAGAAATATTTTGAAAAGAGACTTAATGAAAGAGGATATGTTACAACTAAAGAGTTAAGAGAAATGGGATATCCAAAGTTTGCAAAATGGTTATATACTATTAATCAAAGATATGGTTTAGATGTTGCATATAAATACAATAAAAGTAAGTTAAGATATGAAAGGTTGTAAAATGAGTAGAGAAGTTGAGTACAAAAAACAAGATGCATTATTATTATTGTCTTTTAGCTATTTATTTCAAATGAAAGAAAGAGCTGGATTAAATATAGATATAAAAGAGTGTAAAACTAAATATGACCATATAGCATACAAAATATATAAATGGTTAGATGATAATATTAAAAATTATGTTTCTATAAAAGTAAAGAACTATGTAGATATGAGAATGAATGAGATGTATAAAAAATATTATTCAGATGGTAATACACCAGGTGAAGATATAATGAATGTGGGTATGTTCTTTTTTTACTTGTTTTTAGATTTAACTAAAGATAGTAAACATAAAAAACATAAGCCACCTGTAACCATTGAAGAAGTTAAAGAGTTTTTAGATTGGTATAACGATGGTAAAAGTATTAATCAAGAAGCTGCATTGTTTATGTATAGAGCTGCTATGGCAATATACCCTGACAAAAAGTCAACTATTGTATTAAGAAATGCATTAGGTAGATTGTATGTAAACGTTTCACTTGAAGAGTTGCAAAAAGGAGAATAAAATGAATTTAAAACAAAAGGCAGTGGAGATTTTAAAAGAGAATTTAGAACCATTTGGTTTTGAAATTAGAGATGTGTCTTATGACAAGGAAAGAGTTAAAAATGTTTGTCTAATTCATAAAGAATTGGAAAAACCATTAATTATAGGATATAACACCCCTATTAAAGTTGGTATACAAAAAAATATAGTGATAGATATGGTCCATAGTCTGTTAACAAAAATAGGAATGCTTAATTATGATGTTATTGGAGTTGTGAGTAATGATTTTATAAAAGAGTTTCTAGAGAAGTACACAGACAATAATTCAAAATACAAAATCGATGGTCGTGGTAATTTAAAACTAATTCCACAAAAAAAACCAGTTGAAGTTAATATTAAATATTATTATAAAAATAAAGAGTTAAGTTATTGTTTGGGAGACTATAATAAATACAGTTTTCCATTAATAGTTGAAAAAAATCTGTTCACATATTCTTTTAGTGGCGAAACATTAGTTAGTGTATACTACATGAAAGAGTTTATAAAATTCTTAAAGAATAAATTGTATACTGAAAAATACAGAAGTAGAATAAACGATGATTGTGTAAGCCCTATGCCACTAATACAACATTTTAAGGGAGTTAAAAATGCTGAAGCAATAGAAATGTTTGAAGTTGCTATGAATAATTTTACAAATGAAATTGTAAAAATAATTGATACAAAATAATTGATGCAAAAAATTGTGTATAATTCTATAAAAAAGGAGATAATATGGGATTATACAAAATCGCATCTAAAATAAAACTAAAAAAAGAAGCATCAGTTATTACAGATTTAAGTAGCGCAGGTAAATCATTAAGATATTTAAATACAAATGTTTTAATGAGAAGAGGAGGATATGCTCTTAAAGAGTTAAAAAGTGGTCAAAATAGATTAAAAGTATCTAATGACATCAAAAATAGATTGGCCGAAGCAGCCAAAATAGGTAAAATGAAATATGAAGCAACTCAAGCGTTTAGGGGTAATAATAAAAGAAGTTTAAACTCATTAAGAGAGCAAAAAAATAAAATGAAAATGTAATAAAATATTGGAGTCTTTCGGCTCAAAAATTATTTTTTTATGTTATAATAAATAAAAAAAAGGATTCACAAATGTTTAATCAAGTAACATTAATTGGAAATTTAACTAAAGACGTGGAGTTGAAATACACTCCAAGTGGGACAGCAGTGGGTAGTTTTAGTATAGCTAGTAACAGAACTTATTTAGATAGTGTGACAAAAGAAAAAAAACAAGAGACAATGTTTATTGAATGTACTGTTTTTGGTAAAATGGCCGAAACGATGAATCAGTATGTTCATAAAGGCTCTCAAATATTTTTACTTGGAAGATTGGTTTTAGACCAGTGGACAGACCAAAGCGGTCAAAAGAGAAGTAAACATAAAATAGTTGTTAGCGAAGTTAAATTTTTAGGAAGCAGAGATTCTAACCAACAAACACCACATAATAACCAACAACAAAACAATTACCAGCAACCACAAAATAACTATCAACAACAATCTCCTGCTCAACAATACCAGTCAGCACCTCAAAATATTCCTGATATTGATATAGATGAAGAGGACATCCCGTTCTAAAATGGAATTAACAGGAGATGTTTGTTGTGATGCAATTCCTTTTTAATTAATAAAACAAAAGGATAAGTAATGGATAAAATCAAGCTCTTTCTTAGAAAGATTTTTGGCTTAACTAAGTGTGTTTGGAAGGTTAAATTATATGATGAAAATGGTAATGTAATAGATATAAAAATATATAAATCTTCTTGTATCTATGATGATGTTACTAGCTTTTCTATGTTATATATGTTTAGAAACAATAAGGCAGAGAGCTTTAGTGTGGAGTATGTGGGAGAAGAATAATGGAAATTGCAACAATAGAACAAGCAAGAGAATTATTAAGAGAAGGAAATGGTATTAAAGTATATGATTCTGATAATATATTCTTTTTTCGTGAGAGACAATATAGGAGTGGGGTAATTACCAAACCTTGCCGTAAAGCCCTCGGATTTATCCGTAGGGATATAAGGCAAACAATATAAGCGAGAGGAAGTTAATCTTCCTTGAAATTATATTGTATTATACATAAATTTATGATATAATACAAGTATGAAAAAAGAAATAAAATATAAATCAAATAGAAATATTGTTTATTCGTGTAAATATCATATTGTTTGGTGTCCTAAATATAGAAGAAAAGTATTAGTAGGAGAAGTTGAAAAAAGACTGAAAGAGATTATACAAGAAGTAGCCAAAGAATGTGATGTAGAAATAATTGAGATGGAAACAGATAAAGACCATATTCATATTCTTTGCGAAATTGACCCACAATTTGGAGTTAATAAATTCGTTAAACTTTCAAAAGGTAGAAGCAGTAGAATATTAAGAGAGGAGTTTCCACACTTAAAAAAGAAACTACCAACACTATGGACTAATAGTTATTTTGTATCTACGGTAGGTGGTGCTCCACTTGAAGTAATTAAGCAATACATAGAAAATCAACAATTAAGCCAAAGAGAAAAAGAACAAAAAAAATGGCAAAATTATTTAAAGAGTTTTAAATAATATTAACCTATAAATACAAGTTATACAAAACAAAAAGATTAAAACATATAGATAAAATAATAGATATAGCTGGTATTATATACAATCATTGTGTAGCTCTACATAAAAGGTATTATAAAATGTATGGTAAATCATTGAATAAATATGAACTACAAAAGCATTTAACCAAACTTAAAAAACTACCAAAGTATAGTTATTGGAAAAAAGTCCCAAGCCAGGCAATACAAGATATAACTGATAGAATAGATAAAGCATATAAACTATTTTTTAGAAATCAAAAACATAAAATAAAGTCGGCACCACCAACATTTCAAAAAGTAAAGAAATATAGAAGCTATACTTTAAAACAAGCAGGATATAAAATAGAGAATAATGTTATTTCTCTTAATGGTTATAAGTTTAAGTTTTGGCTGTCAAGACCAATAGATGGTAAGATAAAAACTATAACTATTAAGAGAGATAATATAGGAGATTATTATATCTGTATATCACTTGAAAAAGAGTATCACAAAGTTAGTGCCACATCGGGTAAAATCGTGGGTATTGATTTTGGACTAAAAACTTTTTTAGTGTTATCAGATAAAACAATAATAAAAGCTCCATTATATTATCTTAAACATTTAAAAAACTTAAAAAGTTATCAAAAAAAACTATCTAAAAAAATAAAAGGTAGTAATCACTATAAACAAGCTAAAAGAACACTTGCTAAACTTTATCATAAAGTAGTAAATAGTAGAAAAGATTTTTTCCATAAGTTAGCTAATGCACTTGGCAAGAAATATCAATATATCGTAATTGAAGATTTAAACATCAAAGCAATGCAAAGATTATGGGGAAGAAAAATCTCTGATATAGCTTTTAGTGAATTTGTAAATATACTTAAATATAAAACAAACTTAATTAAAATTGATAGATACTATCCAAGTAGTAAAACTTGCTCTAATTGTGGATATATTTATAAAGAGTTAGAGCTAAAAGATAGAGAATGGACTTGTCCTGCTTGTAAAACTTATCACGATAGAGATTTAAATGCAAGTATAAATATTTGTAGAGTTGGGGCATCAACTCTTGGTATAGATGATGTAAGACTTGCTATCACAAAGCAATCGTCGTTTTAAAACCAGAATCCCCCGAATTTATTCGTGGGGAGTATGTCAATTTTGTGTATGTTAAATCTCTCGAAGATTTAGAGAATAAATTAAATGTAGTAGAAAGTAAAATAATTAACTTTTATGTAGAGTTAGAAATTGAAAGATTAAAAAAGGAAAAGGAATGAGAACTCAGACAAAAAATATAACTGATAAGTTGGAGAATGGTAATTTGATGGCACAAGAAGAGATAGAATCCCTGCTAGAAGTTGTAAAAGAAGATAATTTAAAACCAACTCAAAGATATAAAGATACAGATAATAATATTCTTGCATCATTTAATTTAGCATTAGGTAGAAAGCTTAAAATAATTGAAAATGAGGAAGGATATTATATTCAAGCTATAGAAAAAATCCCATTAAATGAGATGATGTTAAATCATATAGAATGGAGTTGTGTATTTGGTGATAAAATTAAGAGCGTTATTGAGCATCACGATGATTTGTCTGATGGTCAGTTATATGATATTATAACTATACCAAGTGCAGATAAAAAAATAGGGTACACATATGTATTTTCAGCAAGTGAAGAAACTAAGAAGTTTTTAAACTCTATGATTGATTTTGTGTCATCTCTTGTGATGATAGGTAAAGCAAGTGTTAAAGAAAATAATAAATAAAGTATTTAGCTTTATTGGGTATGGGTGTAAATGGGTAATATATTTGTATGCAAGCAATGGTGAAGTAATAGCTACTAAATACTACACTGGGTTTTGTAATCAAGAATATGTAATAGAGAAAGCAGTTGATTTTATGTATAGTGTAAAATATGCTGATTCTTTTTCTATACACAGATGGGATAAATGATGACTGAAGATAAAAAACAATTATACTTAAATATGTTCAACAAAAGACTTAATGAACTAAAACAAGAAGCAAAACTATTTAAGAATGACCCAGATAAGTTAGACAAAATAAGTAAAGAAGAATATGCATATCAGCAAGAAATTAGGATGTTAACAGAAGAAAAAAAAGAAGAACCAAAAACAAAAAAAAGGAGAAAACGATGAATAAAGAGCAAGATTATATAACTAAACAATCAAATAAAATATTTGCATGGGTAGGTGGGACTATAGTTAGTATTGTTGCTGCGCAAGTTGCTTTTAATTACAATCAAGAGATAATTGGGTTTGCTTGTTTGGTTGGTGCTGTTGGTAGTGCTGCTGCTTTTTGGGTTGAATTAACTAAAAGTTGATGTCATGGAAATAAAATCTGCTAGTCTATATGTGAAAATAGATAAAAGAGGTGATTTAAGAATATTATTACCTACAGATGAGTGGTTTACCTATAAAATAAGAGATGAGATTGATTTAAAGAACATGACTGTTTACCAAAAAAGGAAATTGTGCAGTATTTTGTATAACTTGTTTGCTGCTGATGGTATACTCTATTGTGGGTTGTTCACAAAAGAATATGTTGTTGGTAAATTAGTTGAGGCTATGGTGCTATTCTACAAAAAGGAAGACAATGGTTAAAAATAGTAGAGTAATATGTTTTGATATAGATGACTGTATCCTTCCTCATTATAATATGCTTCCTAAGAGACATAGGTTAGATATATTTAGGCTCAATTTAGAGAGATTAGTCCATTTGTCTGTAATAACAGACAGTAAATTATTTGTAACTTCTAGTTGGGGTATGATTTGGAAACTAATTGATGGAGAACTTCATTTTAAAGATGAGTTTGATTGGGTGAGTGATTTTGAAGTGGAAATAACTGACATTTTAAATAACTATTTAAATGGAAGAATAATTGGATTAAGTAAAGGAGAAAGAAATGAAGACATAGATGAATTGTTAAAGGCTGGGAATAGGGTTGTAGCGTTGGATGATATGGACTTGTCTAATATAAAAAATGATGACTTTTTGTATATATTAGTTGAGACCATGATTAGCGATAGACATATAAGAATAATTAAAAAATTTATGGAGGATAATAAAAATGGCTGAATTAGTAGAATATAAATGTAATAAAGAAGTAAAAGCAAAACCAATGACTTATCATGAAGCAGGAAAATTAGGATTGGTTAGAGATTATAATGAAGATGCTGAAAATCAAGAAGGGTATTATGTTGTTTATTCTGACGGATATGAGAGCTGGAGCCCAAAAAAAACATTTGAAGATGGGTATGTAAAAAAAGACACTCATTCAAAAACATTAGATATTAAAAACACTAAAGAACTAAAAGAAAAAGTGAATGACATTAAAGTGTTTGGTGACCCAGATACTTGGAAGTTGATTAGTAAAGCATCATCTGCTTCTCAAGGTTGGATGAAATCAACTAAAGGTATGGAAATATATGGATTAGGAGTAGTGTTGCAAGTATCAACACAACAAGGAGATAATGTGGCTGAAGCTGTAACTTTCATCCCTGGAGCTGGAATAGAAAATATATTAAAAGATGAGAGAGTAGTGGGAAGACAGATTGTAAAAGATAAATATTTTAATTAAAGAGTATATTATGGATGTTATAGAAAAAGCAGCTATGGAAAATTCAGAATTTGAAAACATTAAAAAAGGAGAGAAAATGATTAGTTTAAAAATTAAGAAATTAAACAATTTAGCAGTAGTGCCAAAATATCAAACAGAAGAAGCAGCAGGTTTTGATTTACATTCAACTGATGAATTAACAATAAAACCAGGAGAGAGAAAGCTTGTTGGAACTGGACTGGCTTTTGAAATTCCAGTTGGATATGAAATTCAAATAAGACCAAGAAGCGGTCTTGCTTACAAACATGGGATAACGGTGTTAAATACACCAGGAACTATTGATAGTGATTATAGAGGTGAAATAAAAGTATTACTTATAAATCATTCAAACGAAGAGTTTAAAATAAATATTGGTGAAAGAATTGCCCAAGCAGTAATTAAAGAAGTTGTGCAAACAACATTTGTTGAGGTGGTGGAGTTAAGTGATACGGTAAGAGGTGCTGGTGGTTTTGGAAGCACTGGAAAATAAAGGAAAAATAAAATGCAAATAAAACAATATTTAAGAGATGGAAAAATACATACAGGATTAGAAGTAACAAGACTAGAATTGGAAGAATTAGAAAAGAAATATGATTTTGTTAGTGTAGCAAAAGCAGATAGACCTGCTATTATAGAAGCACTGTCTGGTGATGTGGTTGGTGTGATTATGGGGGATATTTATAGTATAGATGAAACTCATAAAATACCTACAACAGAAAATCCAGATTGTTGGTTTGTTTCAAATAGAGCAATGAAACCATACAAATCATTAGATGGCAAGTTTAATATTTGTGAAGCAAAAGAACTAATGAAAATGGGGTATAAGATAAAACATATACATTGGGTAAATAGTTTCTTAATTTATGTTCCAGGAAGTACTTTTAAAGTAAATAGACCACCACTATTGGGTATATTTGAAGAAGGAACAGAAGTAAAATATAGAGAACATATTGATTTAGTTCAAATCAATCCTACAACATATGAGATAGAAGTTAAAGTGTATCCTATTAGTCAAAATGATGTTTTTGAAGAAGAATGGAAAATTTACAAAGAAAAAGGAGAAACAAAATGAAAGTAACATTAGAGCATAAAGAAGTAATTGAAGCAATTAAAGAATATGCAGCAAAAGAATTAAGAGTGAACAAAGAAAATATAGATGTTGTATTAAATACAAGAAAAGGCAAAAGATTTGATGCAGATATAAATATCACAAAAGATAACAGTATACCAGAAGGTCCTATCCCAAGAAATTAAAATTAAACAAAGGATTACAAGTGAGCAATAAAATAGATTTATGGAATGGTGGATATGTTACAACAAATGTAAGTAGTGTAAATATTTTAGAAGCAAACTCTTGCGAAGAGAATAGAATAAAGTGGGTTACTGATTTAGCTGCAATCAGCAGAGGTAAGTATGAAGCAAAAAGACCAGAAGGTAGATATAAGGCCTTAATGAAAGAAGCAGCTCTTGGAACACCAAGTAGACCATTTGAGTTCTTACCTGTGGTTATAGATGTTGTTTATGATGAAAATTCTGCTAGATTATACAATCCAAATAATAAACAACTTATAACAAAAATGCATGTATATAGTTTCCATAATTCGTTTGGTGGTCCTATGGGATATATTAAGGGAATGACGTTGTATACAAATATGAGGGCTTGTATTAACGCAGGTATTGCATATGAGAAAATACCTTACAATACTCCAGAAGAGATAAAAGAAGGTAAGTTCTTTGCAATCAGAGGTAAAGCACCTATGTTTGTGTGGGCACAAGTTCCGAACACTCATATATTTCTATCTAAAGAAGCACAATCAGACAGATATGCGCCTAAGTTTGATTATTGGTTGCCTGAAGATTTTATGGAGAGATTAAAAAAGTATTGTCAGGAATATAAAAATACAAAAGAAGCAACTACTGAAATGTTACAGATAGGCCCACATGTATGTATTATGCTAACAATGCAAACAGATGAAGATAGAATAGAATTCATGACAAATATATCTCAAAATCAAGTTATGCTATTGTTTAAAGAATTAGGTTATAAAACTGAGATATACACAAGGGCAATGTACTATTTTAAATACAAAGAGTTTATTAGTGTTGCTTGGGGTGTTAACCCAAAAACATGGGAGCATTTATTTAATGAAAGAAATGCGAATAAAGATATATGGAAAAATGGGACACAACATGATACTGAGATAATGGTTAATGCCATTAAAAAACTATACAAGGAGACATACAATGATTAAAAGAGAATATGACAAAGAAGCACTTCAGATACTAAAAGAAGGTGTGCAAAGAATTGAGAACATAACAAGAGAGATTAAGGCATTACAAAATGAAAAAAAAGAATTAGTTAAAAATCTTAAATCTCAAGGGTTTGATACAAAAGCTTTAAATAAAGCAATTAAGGATGTTAAATACAAAAAAGAACATCCGGATGAAGCCCAATTAGCTGAATTTTATGAAAGAAAAATAGAGGATATAGTGCAATGAAAAAGCAAGACTTGATAGTTTTGCTTTTGATACTATTGCTACCAGTAATTATAGTTTTATTGAAAGGATAGAATATGGATGTTAACGAATCTCCTAAAATAGAATTTGTGTATAAAAATACTATAGAAGCAAAACTAGAAAAAGATAATAAAGTATTAATTAAAAAAGGAATTAAAACTAATTTTCCTGTAGTTATATTAAATTACCAAAATGAACATTATGTTGTTAGAAGAGAATATTTGTTTACTAAACATGATTTTGGTAATGAAGTTGTAAATAAATTTATTAACGATAATATGCTTAGATTTAGAGAATTATTTAGATATTTAAGTGGAGCAACAACCCTTAATGAAATAAAAGATATTGTTGGAGAAGAAAATGTCTATAAGGGATTTTAGAAGCAAAGTAAATGTAAATAGATTGAAAGTAGGAGATTATATTGAAATAAAAATTAGTGGGGTTACTGATATAATTGAGGTTGTAAGAGAAACATCCACTAGATTTGTTTTGAAGAATAAGCTGTACATAAGTAAAAAAAGTGGAAGGATAACTGAGGCTGGTCAAACTAAATTATTAAAGAAGCACAAAAATATATTCACAATTAAGTATAGGATAGTAACAAAAGAGCAATTTATAGAAAAGCAACAAAATATAGAGAAGAAAAAAATGATAAAAAAAATAAAACCACATTTAAAACATTTATCTTATGATGATATATTAGAAATATATAGTAAGATAATAGATAAGGTTGGTGTAATATGAAAAGGAGAAGATATGAGAATTGTTGTAGCGAAGGATTTAGAGGAGGCTAAAAAGTTAGCAAGGCAGCATAGGGGTAAATATGTTATTTCTATCGAGGCAGAATGGGGTGATTTAGCATTAGAAGAGCCTAATGTAGATTTATCGTTAAACCACCATGGACCAAGAAGTAATAATATATGCCCAGCAGAAGTAGGTATTAAAAGGCCTTATCTTATAGATAATTTTAAAGACAAAGATAAGGCATATATAATCAGTCATCTAGATGCAGATACTATATTTGGTATTATGTGGTTAGAAGGTTATTTAAATCCTAAAGATGACACAGCCAAAAAACTTTCAGAAATAGTTGCATATAGTGATAAAAATGGTTATCATAAAGCAGCTATAGAATATGAACATTTAAAGAATACAGATATTGGTAGAAAGTGGTTAACTATTGGATATTTGTTTTCAAGAAACAATAAGGTAAAAACTGGAGATATAACTACAATATTTAAAAATATAGTAGATGCTACTAAAATAATTATAGAATCAAAAGATATAGCATCTAGTGTAATATATCAAGAAGCATATTATTGGAATAGCAAAAAAACAAAAAATGCAAAAGACTCTTTAGTATTTGTTAATGATGATATGTTGGTGTTTAAAGGTAAACATTTTTATTGTGATAATTACAATCTTTTTAATGAACCAAAAAAGGTAATTATTCAATATAACACAAACACTAATAGTGTATTATTATCAGCATACGACAAAGATACTGCTGTTGATTTATTTGGAAAAAAAGGTGTAGCTGGAATGTTACAAGATTTCTTTGGAGATGAGGCTGGGGGACATACTGCAATAGGTGGTAGTCCAAGAAACAAATATATATCAGAAAAAGACTTCGATAATTTTGTTCAATATATAGAAAAAGTAATTAAAGATAGGGGTTGAATCCCCTATTAAAACTAATTTATTTTTTTTTGCTATAATCAGGTTAAAAAAAGGAAAAAATATGGTTAGAAAAAACGTTATATTGGTTTATAATGATGATTATATATCTAAATTTAACAATGAAGATGAGCTTATTATGCACTTTGTGCAAAAAAAACACAAATTGAGAAACATAAATAGAAACACTATTTTTGTTACAAGCAACAAAATATACTTTATTGACGCTGACAACTGCGCCAACTCTTTTAATTTAGTATTTAAGAATAAATTAAATATTAAAGAAAATGAAGAAATTTTTTTCTCTAATGATGTTGAGAAAATAAATATAAACAACTACAGTATTTTTTTTGATTTAGCATTACCTGAGTATTTGGATTCTATAACAATAGATGATGTAGATATTGAAAAAGAATTTTCTTTTAGATATATTAGCTACTATATAGGACAAAACACAGAAGAAGATAACGCTGAGTTAATAGAAAGTTTATTCCCAGATAATTTTTTTGTAACTGGTATGTTTGCTCAAAGAGCTGATACAGGAGAGGTGTCACCGTTAATACATTTTGGTAATTTTGGTTCTGATTTTAGATTTAATAGAGTTGACGGTTGTGAAAAAACCAAAGATGTATCGTATATTGACAAAGAAGGAGTAGTATTATCGTGGTCTCACAATGGTGACCATTGTCCAGATAGATTTGATATGTATCTGTATACAGATGGTGGAAGTAATAAATATGGTTTTCGCCCTCATAATTATAGAACATGGAGATGGTGGTGGAGCTGGGATTATCATTATAACGAGTATATGGAATGGGGAGACCAACATGTATTAGATTTAGATAGAAACAATAACCCATTTGATAAAAGAATTATATTTTTTGCAATAGGTAAAACGCTTGAAGCCGCTCCTACTGAAGATGAGTTTGAAACACTACAAGAAAATGCTATAGAAAAATATAATAGGTTTAAAAATATAACAGAATCTGTAATAAATGATGACAGTGTTGATTTGTTTAAAGATTTCCCTATAAGCAAATACTTATCTTATTATTATCCATTAAGACAAGAGAGAGTAGAAACTGATATGATTTCTAACAGTTCAGCCTCATCTAAAAATTTAGATTTAATTTATCATAAAGATGACAATATGTGCTATATTAGACCTAAAAGAGATAGACTGAATAGTAATGTTAATGATTCTTATTTCAACCTTCCAACAGATATAGTTAATAAAGACATATCTATGCTTAGATTCAAAATGATAGTTCATGAATATGATAGTAGCAATAATCAAGCTATATTATCTAATTATAATTGTGGCAATCAAATTTTGTTTGATATGAGTATAGATAATAATAACAAAAACAAAATACTTTTAACATATTGGGATAGAACTGATGGTAATAACAATGTGAAATATATAGAATGGATTTTTAAATATGATGTAAAATATGATGTTGTTATTAAGGTTGATAAACCTAATAATACTTTAACACTTTTTGTTGATGGTAATAAAATTGGTAGCATTACAGATGAAAAAATAAATGGAAATCTAAGTCAAAATATCAGATTTTTTAACTGGTATTCAAGCTGTTCTAACAATAATACTTCAAGAGCTGATGTTGAAATAGCTGATATAGTTTCTTTTCAAACACCATTAAAAGATTCTAAAATACCATCTTTTTGCAAAGCATTAATAAATATGAGTCTATTGGAAAAATTAACATACAATGATGAAGAATTTACTCTTAATGGTGTTGATAGATGTATAGGGGATTTTAACTTTGGAAGAATGAAAAGAATAGGTAGAAATGGTGTTAATTCGTTATATGGACCAATTGTTTTAAATGACGATGGAAGTGTAAATACTAAAGATTCAGCACTTGTATTTAATTCAACTAAATTACTTAAAGTTCCATTTTCTTTTGTTGGAAGAGTTAGAAGAAATCAACAAGTATCTAGTGCAGGTAGAACTATTATAGGTTTAGATGTCCCTCATTCTACAGAAAGACCGTTTTTTTACTTTGCTTTAAGGGCTGATGGTTACCAAGACCAATGGTTTATCCACTTAGGTGTTAATGGAACTAATTATGATTCAAACAAAGTAACAATATCTAATGACTATACTGGAGATATAAACTTTGTATTTAATTTAAATGATACTGGTGTAGAATTAATACTTATGGATGAAGATTATAAACAAATAGGAAGAAGCACAATTACTGGTAAACAGCTATTAAATCCTATTGATACTAATATAGGTGTAGGAGGGGTTTTATGTGTAAGAGATGATAGGGGTATGGTTAATTTATTTGAAGGTTCATTTAAAAAATTATCTGTATTTAATAAGAATGTATCAGCAGAAGAAGCTGTTTGTGTATTGAATAACTCATACTATAATAATACAACTAAAGAAGAACAATATATTCTTGATTTAAGATTTAATGAGCCAAATTTAGGTTTACCTAAAAATATAAAGCCGATAGTAAACAATGTTACTATAAAGGATGGTATAGCTGATTTTGGTGATGAGCCAAATACAACAAATTATATTAGAATAGATAATATAAAATATTTTTCAGAGTACACAATTTACATTAGATTTAATAGAAGTAGAATTAACAGTAGTATAGATGGACTATTTTCAGTGTGGTCTCCACATAGTGACAATGATATAGCTGTTTACACACAAGGGTCTAAACTAAGATTTGAGAGTCATGTTGATGGAACTATAGGAACAACACAAGATTTTGGTTTGAAAACTGATGAATGGGTTGATGTTGTTATTACTTTTTATCATGATAGATTTGTTATGGCAACAAAAGATAAAGAGTATACAGTCACTATATCTGGTTCTATAAATTATACTTATTCTGAAAACAATGTACTAACAATTGGACAAGAACAAGATAGTAAAGGTGGTGGTTTTGAGTTTAGTCAATGTTTTATGGGTAAAATAGAAAGAGTGATGTATGTTGAGGGTGCATATACTTTTAATGAAGTAATGTCTGGAAACATGCCTAAAAAAACAGTAAGTAGAACAAAAAAAACAGAAATGGTGTTAAATGCCGATGGTTATATTAGAAAATTAAACGGTATATTAGTACACACTTTTAACACAAGAAATATGAGTACACCTAATTCAAAAGAAGAGTTTGACTTGTTGGAGAACAAGATGACAGAAGATAGATTTATTGGTAAAGGTGTAGCTAATTGGATTAATTCTTCTGATTATAGTTCTTCATTGCCATCAATAACTGATGATTATAGAACAATGTTTTTAAATGGTTATTTAATTGTTCCTAAAACAGGTAATTATGCATTTGCTATAGATGGAGATGATGCTATAGACTTTACTATATATAACAATAACAATAAAGAGATATTTACTCTTGGTTGGTATGGTACACATGGAAGACAAGGTGACAATAGACACAATAAAACTGTTTATTTAAATAAAGGTGAATATAGAATTAAATTTAGACATAACCAAGGTGGTGGTGGATTATCTAGATTCCTAAGATGGATTAGACCAGGAGATATTGATTACAGCAATGTTCCAAACGAATCATTGTATTATATAGATGAAGCCAAAGATAATATTGCTGCTGTAAAACCATATATGAATATATATCCAAATATAATAGCATTTTTTCCATTAACTAATAATTCTAAATCTATTATTGGGAACTATGAGAGTTCTTATACTGGAGATAATCGTATGCCATTATTTACCAATAAAGGTGCTTTTTTTAGAGATGGTTATCTTGATTATAGTAAGTATGACTTTTCTAAAACTAAAACAATACTTGTTACTTTTACAGTTGTTGGTAATCGTGGTATAAATAACGATTGGGCGACTATTTTTGGTAGCAAAAAGACAAATAAGGGTAATAATATCCTTGTAGCCATATATGATAATAAAATAGTTAATTATCATACTGGAAGAAAACAAATTTTATCTGATATGATAATCAGAGAATCAAATGAATACAATATGGCTATTGTGGAAGTAGAAAATGGGGTTAGAAACTTTTACATCAACGGTAAACTGGTAGCAGAAAATATACAAGACAACAATTCATTAATGGATTTAGCTACAATAGGGTGTGATTATCCTTTTAATAACGCTTACAATGGTTATATAAAAAATGTTGTTTTAGTAGACAAACCATTAGATTCTTCTACAATTAAAAAAATTCAAGGATAAAATTCCTTGACACCTTCGGTGTTTTTTTATATAATTACATTCCAAACATATAATCCCTGATAGCTCAGTTGGCAGAGCAACAGACTGTTAATCTGTGGGTCGCTGGTTCGAGCCCAGCTCAGGGAGCCATTTGGGGTTGTAGCTCAGTTGGGAGAGCAAATGCCTTGCACGCATTAGGTCGCAGGTTCGATTCCTGTCAACTCCACCATTATATCGCGGGGTAGAGCAGAAGGTAGCTTACTTGGTTCATACCCAAGGGGTCGCTGGTTCAAGTCCAGCCTCCGCAACCATTGCTCATCTACCATTGAGTAGAAAGAGGTGGTAACGTCAAACCGTATTGGCGAACTTAAGTTGGGATGTGGCCAAGTGGTAAGGCATCTGGTTTTGGTCCAGTGTATCGTGGGTTCGAGTCCTACCATCCCAGCCAATATGCTTCAGTAACTCAACTGGAAGAGTGGTTACCTTTTAAGTAGCCAGATATGGGTTCGACTCCCATCTGAAGCACATAGGTCTACATTTCAGTGAACAAGTGTTAAGGAACAGAAAAATATATATGGGCATGTAAATTTCTGTACACAACCTTAGAGAGGAAATATTTTTATTGCTTTGTAGAGTTTCGGCTCTACAATTTGGAAGTTTGGCCGAGTGGTCGAAGGCAGCCGGTTGCTAACCGGTAGGGGTGTAACAGCCTCCATAGGTTCGAATCCTATAACTTCCGCCATTATAGAGGGTTGTCCGAGTGGTCGAAGGAATCGGTCTTGAAAACCGACGAAGTGTAACAGCTTCCGAGAGTTCGAATCTCTCACCCTCTGCCATCGGAATGTAGCTCAGTTGGTAGTAGCACTAGACTGAAAATCTAGGTGTCGGTGGTTCGATTCCACCCATTCCGACCATACAAAGATAGTTGTGTATTTTTTTTGATAAATAGGATTTGTTATGAATGATAATATTAGGGTGTTAAATGGTTATATTTTGGAGTATTGTCCAGATAGTAAGTATTCTATGAAAAGCAAAAATTGGAATGGATGGGTATATCAGCACATGTTGGTGCTTGAAAAACTAGGTATAGAGATACATAATGGTTATGAAGTGCATCACTTAGATGAAGATAAACAGAATAACCATGTATCAAATCTAATAGTTTTAACAAAAGCAGACCATACAAAATTACACAATTGGCTGAGTAATAAAAATAAATCTAACTATAAAAAAAAGATAGTTAAATGTGTATATTGTGGAAAGATTTTACAACACTCGCAAAGCACATATTGCTCTATTGCATGTAAGAATAAGGCACAATTAAAAAAACCAGAAAAAGAAAAGTTGCTCAAAAAGACTTTATTAGAAATATCAGAAACTTATGGAGTAACAAAAAAGACGGCTAGAAACTGGTTTAAAAGTTATAATATTATGTGGAAAAAATAAAAACAATTAAAATATATGGGCGGTTGGCAGACTGGTAATGCAGCAACCTCATAAGTTGTTAAATATAGGTTCGATTCCTATACCGCCCACCATTTGCCAGAGTGATTTCTAATATGGTATAAGATTAAGTTATTGTATGTAGTTGCTTTACTTTGAATTCCTTTAACTTGACCCTGGTTCAAATCCAGGCTCTGGCACCATAAAAATCTTTAAAATCAATGAATTCGTGTTAGGCATGAATTCTCCTTTTTAAGTTAATTTTTACTTTATAACCCACTTTTCCCCTGTGGGTTTATGGAACTGTAGCTCAGTTGGTTAGAGTGCCTGCCTGTCACGCAGGATGTCGCGGGTTCGAGTCCCGTCAGTTCCGCCACTACAAAAAAACTATTCTAATATAAAATCAATATATGATATAATTGTTGTTAAAAAAAAAGGTTATAAATATGACTGAAGCTACTATTAATTATGAAATACCTAAATATGGAGATATAAATAGATTATATTTTACAAGCAATATAAACGATATTGTTAAATTAATGTTAGATGATAATGCTAATGGATTGTGTTTTGTGTATATAGATATAAATAATAAGTGTGTACATATTTTTTATGGATATAAATATATAGGATTTGGTGTGTTTAAAAATAATCCAACTAATCTTTTGAGTAAAATAAGTTTAAATCCTTACTTCTCTATACCACCTAAAGAATTTGTTACTGAATCAGGTATTGTTACCTATATAGAGGGTATTTTTAAAAAAAATGATAAAGAGAGTAAGCCTAAATTATATATTCTTATAGAAGATATGGTTGGTGGGTATATTGGATTATCATACAAGTATCAAGATGGAAAACTTATAAAATTTAAAGATGGTACAGAAGTAAGTACTATAAGTAATAATAATTTATTAGTTAAATCTTACACAAATAAAGACATACCAAACATGCCAGAGTTAAATGGACTACATGACCCAGGTGATGCAAAATCAATTTATATAAGCAGAGACAATGTATCTAATTTTGGTAAAGGAGGAAATCCTTTAGATATTGTGGAAGACTTTTTGGTGTATATAAATATGTTTAGAGATATTATTCCACCGTTATACGATTCTATCAATAGACATATTAAAATGATTGGCGATGAATTAGAAGATATATATAATATAACATCTAAAGTAATAACAGATATTATCAGAGAAAACAATGATAATAGCCCTTTATTTGAAAATGATTATGTAGAATTTACAAAAAGAGAGTTTTTAGATGAAGTTATAGATTATGTTAAGTCTATAGATAATAATAATATTACAGAAAAAGCAAGAGCAAGAATTATTGAAAATCTATATAAAGTAGAATTACCAGATTTTAGAGTGATATATCCTAGTGAGTCTATAGATGAAGTTAATAATGAACTAGAAACATTAAAGAATGATTATAAAAACTACAATATATACAAATTATACAAAGAGAATGGAGAAGTTTTTTCTATAACTGGAAGAGTATGTGGTAATTTGAATAGTTTTAGAGGAGAGCTAGAAGGTTTTGTTTATAATCTTAGAAACTATGTAAGAGATTCTATGTATAATATTTATGAATATTTAAATAGTTTAACTTCTTCTATTTCATTTGAAGATTTAGAAGTGTATTCTAGTAGTGATATACAATTAAAAGAAGATTACTATCAAATAAAGAAAGATGCATTTGATTGTATTGTTGAATACATATTATCTACATTACCACATAAACTAAATGATACAATAAATGAAATAAATGAAATATACGAAAATAAATCTGAATATTTATCTAATTTAGATATACCAAATAAAGATTTAGGAATTCTTTACAGTATAAATGAAGAAGAATGTAGTGGTATTGAAGATGATTATATTAAAAGCATATGTCAAAACATGGAAGATTATATAGTGTATTTAGATGAACTAAAAGACAATTTAACTGAATTATCTTCTATAAGTACATCTGTTTATGATTCGTATACAGTTAAAGAATCTGATGAATGTTTATCTTCTATGAATATTAACTTTCAAAGTTTTAAAGGTAGTGTGCAGTATACTAAACTAAAAAATGATATAACAGGATACACAACTGATGTATTTGAAAAACCACAACAATCTAATCCTAACGATAATAAATTAATACCCCTTGTTTCCAAAAAAACAATAGATAACAATAAACATGTTGTTTTATTTGTTGAGGCTAGACACAATGTTGATATAGGAACTGCAGTATGGGTATTTAATGATGATACATATCCTTATAATGGAATATTAGGTACTGGAAACCTTTTATACGGAAGAGCTCTTGACGATAGTGATGTTGCAATAGGTATATCTGCTTTTAATGAAAAGTTGTTTTGGTGTTTTGAAATAATATATGACTATGGAGTTGTGTATAGGATAATGAATAAAACTGGAGAAGTATTAAGTACTAATGTGGCTAATTTACCAAACAATTTAATAGATGTTTTTGTGGATAACATATTAGTAATGTATGGTTCTCTTTGGAAAAACGGAGCATATCCTTATAGAAATGAATTTTCTTTTCTGTGTAATGTTGATATATTTAGTGAATATTCTAGTGATAATTTTGAATATTCTTTAGATAAATATATGAAAAGAAAATTTGAATCATCTCCAGAAATATTTTTCAGTAAAAATACACCTATAGAAGAGTTGTATAATAATAGTGAGATAACTAATGTGAGTATAGGAAGTAGCAATAGTATGCATCTAACTGATTACAACTATGATTATAATTCATTAATAATTGATTGTTATAGTACATCTACAATATTTCTTTGTGACGAAAATGATGTAAGGGTTTCGCAAAATGATTTTAATTTTTCATTGGATATAAAATTTACAAATAAAGTTCCTGTTTTAAATTTTATGAATTCAAAAACTCTATCTATACATAGAATTGACTTTTCAGAAGCTGAATTAGATGATAATTTTTATATACTCCATGAACCATGGTTTGAAATAAAAGAAACTACTTTTGTATTTAAAAACAAAGAACAATTTTCTTTTTTTATATCAAAAATACAAGTAGATGACTTTTATAATATGAATAGATTTACTAATTGTACTTTTATTTTTAAAGAAGAAAATAAAACAATAACAGGAACTTTTATTATTGATGATATAGATGGTAGTAAAAAACTATTTAGACTCAAGGATTCATCGTTCCTTCAAACATTTTCGTTTAAAGAAAATAGACATGTTATGAATTCGTACTTTACTCAAAACTTTTTTATAGACTTTACTATAAATGATACTGAAAATAGCTTTTCTTCATCAATATTTGATGGTTTGGATGTATATTACAATGCATCAGATAAAACTTTAACATTAAACAATTCAATAGTATTTAATAATGTTGGTAAAGACAATAGATTAATTTTAGTGAAAGATGTTATTACTAATTATTTTACATATATATTGAATGGTGAAAAAAAAGAGTCAACATATTGGACATACACATTCTGGGCAATATATCGTCCATTGTATGGTTATGCTAAAATAAATAAAATAGCAATGTTCCAGAATTTAACAACTGTAAGTAGAGATTGGTCATGGCTTAAATTAGAAGATGAACTTATATTAAAACCATTGCAAGAAAAAAGACTTAAAGAACAAGAAGAATATTTTAATAATCCAGTAGATTATTGTGTAGATGATATGCTATAATTCACAAACAATTAAAAAAGGCGTAATATGACTTTTAAGAAAGTAGACTACCAAGAAATATTAAATATTATGAAGAATACTTCTTTTAAGTATCTTCATATTAAAGTAAACTATATGAAGAATATTCCTTCTTCATATAAAGATGTTAAAATTGATAGTTATTTTTATGAATATGTTTTACATATTAAAAACAAAAAACTTCAAATATATAAAATACAATCCATATTTAATGGTATAACTGATTTAAAATTCTATGACCCACCTGCAAGAGAAAAAGATTATGTTCCTTTAATACAACAAAAAATAAATTCATTCTACGAAACTACTGGACAAGCATTATTAAAACTAATGGTTAATGATTTTGAATTAGATGAGGTAGAGGTATTTTTTACAATGGAATGGAATGACACTAAGTTATTAATATATAAAACAGATTACACTAATAAATAAAATAGAAAAGTAAAAAAGAAAAATAATTATTGACTTGTTTTAATTAACAAGCTATAATAATAACGCTGCTTCACAAACAGCACAAACATACTGCACACCCACGCCCAAGCACTATGTTACAACGAATTTCATACGTGAATCCTTTTTTTGAGATACTCCCTTTGTGGGAGTTCTTACAGTTAATTGCTAAACCTCCTAAAAGTTTCAAGTTTGCAAAATCCCCGTTTATCCCACGGGGATATCTGTTGTCCACTAACAATCTCACCAATTAAATAATATATGCTATAATTGTTATTAAAAAAAGGAAATAATTATGGCTACAGAAGTAACTAAACAAGATATATATGAATTAGAAGGTAAGATAGATGGACTTATTAGTATGTTGTCTGGTAAAACAAACAACAATATTAAAGCTCTTGAAATAAAAGAATTTATAGATAAATATAGTGTTGTTAAGACTTTATTACAAACTGACACTATTACAAGTCTACTAGAGTCTATAAATCAACTTAATCAAGAAATAAAAGATATTCAAGACAAGGCTAACATTCCACTTGCGATAGCAAATAAAGAATCACAAAAAATAGTTGATGCATATGCTGATGATACTACACAATTAGCATTAAATATTACAGATGTTAAGCTATTTAAGACAAATGTGTATGATTCTTTTGCAAAAATGTATCAATATATAAACTCACTTAATATTGATAAAAAGATAGAACAATTAAATACACAAATAGCATTTGCTAAAAACTTATCTAAAGAGATAATTGCCCAAAAAGAAAAAATCCAAGATGTTATAAACAAAAATAAAGAACAAGACCAACTTCTTGAAAAAATGGATAATACAAACAAAGAGCAAGATAAACAAATAAGTTACGCTAATGACTTAATAGTAATGCTTGAAAAACAAGTTGAAAACTATGCATTCTTTGCTGAAGAGTTTAACACTATATATATAACTGCTAAAGATTTTATTTCTGAGTTTGCTTATTTAGAAGAAAAACTTAACTATATTGTTAATAGAGACAGAGCATTAGAAGCTACTGTTAAATCTATTGTGTCTTATATGGGTGAAGACTATGCTAATCTACATAGTGTTATAGAGAAAACAAATGAAGATATGAATAAGTTTATGCAAGACATTATTAGCTGGACAAATGATAGTTTAATGTTTAACAATGAAGTAAGAGCATATAATTTGTCATTAGCAGCATACAATAACGAAATGGATGCTATTAGAGTTCAGAATGAAGAAACTAGTAAAATGTTAGATTCTATTGTAATAGAATAAAAGGAAAACAAATGAGACAATTTAGATATTTATATAAATCATATATGGTAAATAAGCATGGGTATTATACTTTTATACCACATGCTAAGATTTTTCATCCATATTTTGGTTTAGGTGCGATAGGATGTGATTTTTCTACAGAACCTATATATAACTACAACTGGATGAAGTGGTTCAAAGATAATTATTTTACTGGTAAAAAATTAGAATTCAGACAGAAAGTTAAAATATTTTTTCCAGAAGTAAAAACTGGTGTATTTTATATAGACAAAATACAACATTCATTAGTTGGTGGTAGTGAGTTAGATAACCTGCAAGTAAATGCAAGAGTCGAAACAAATTCTGAATGCTACGATTATGTAGAGATAAAGCATCACTTAGCAGAGTTTGAAATAGTATATGAATTAGATAGAGAATATCTTGGTATTCATAAACCATTTGAAATAAAATGTGATTATATAGATATATTGTTATTTAATCAAAGAATTAGTATAACTATCACAGAAAACACTATTAAATGCGTTCCATATGTATCCGCACATAGAAGTAATGTTCCATTATTCTTTTTAAAGAGATTTGATATATCAGCTATGGAAAACACAAATATGCAACTCATGTATACTCTTATCTTTGATAAATATGCACAAGAATTTTTAGATAAATACAATACTCAAGTAATTGAAGTGCAACCATATATGACACCTATAGATACAACAGATAGTTCTTATTATATAGGACAGGTGTTAACATACTCAACTAAATTTGCATTGGATTTTGTGTCTAATTATAAATATTTAGAAGACCCTAATTATTTGCCTATGTTTTCTAATGAAGCAATGGGAGATAGTTGTTATATGCACAATTTCGCAAGTCCTTGGTATTATGAAACTGGTATATACAAAAACTATTTTGAGTGTTATGATGTTCCTGGTGTTAAATGTTCATGCTCTGAAGTTAGACACTCTGCCGATGAGACAAGAGGTAATGTATGGAATGTTATTATGTGTAATTTAATGTTTTCTGATGGTCAATTACAAAGAAAAGCATATAGAGAATTACCACAGATGGCACTAATAATGATTAATGATATATTAAATGATTTTTATAAAAAGAAGCCGTTGCATTGGAATATACCTATGAATACAGAAGATTTAAATAAAGTAAATAGTAGTGTTCCTGCTATGCAATTAATTAAAGGAGAATAATATGTTAGGTAATACTGGTCCAGTTTTAAAAACTAACAAAGCTAAAGTTGAGATAGAAGAAGAACCAAAGTTAGATGAAAATGAAGAAGTTGCAAAAAAAGATTTAACAAATAATACAGATAAGTCTGATGATGATGTTATGATAGATAAAACACAAACAGAAAGAGAAACTGCTATTGATACAAAAGGTGCTTTATTTTCAGATAAATATGATAAGATAAGACCATTGTACTCAGCTTCTGGAAATGTAATTGTTGATTATATCTTTAGAATAAAGGTAACAGGAACAGGAACACTTAGTATTTCAGACACTAATGTTGATTCTGAATTTAGATATTTTGAAGAAGAAGATGACAAGGCCTACAAAAAATCAGATATATTTGAAATTGTTAATAGCAATATATATGCTACAGATAACTCTGTTACTATTAATGGGACAACACTTACAACACATTCTGATGCAATAGATACATCTAAATATAGTATGGTATTAATAGATTTAGATGCCTCAGCAATAATTGACGAATATGAGTTTGATACTACTACAGAACAATCTGTTAGGTTATGTATTAGACTTATTAAAGAAAAAGAATCAAGTATTGATTATGACACTTTCATGTTTTCAGTAAATAAAGTAACTATTGATTTTACACTTGAAGATAGTGATGGTGAACAATCTACAAAAACCACAAAAATAAAAGATTCTATTGTTCTTCATGAAAAACTTCCTGAAGATAAGGTGGAAACATTTGCTAGTAACAGTAACACTACTTTTTATTTAAAATCTATAGAGTCTAATTCCTCTAATGTTAAAATATTTGGTGTGCCATACTTATGCACAAAAGATTTAACAGACAAGGGAGATATTAAAGTATTGTCTAATATGGGGGTATTGTCTGCGTTTGCTAATATGATTATATATGCAAGACTATTTGCAGATTTTACTCTATGTGCAGATTGGTTGTATGCTGCCACTTTTTTCGATAAAACTGGAAAAGCGATACCAACAAATATATATAATTTTGGTGTAATGAGAGAACCTGTGTTAGGAAGAGGAGATGCATCTAGTAAGAATAGTGTAGTTTATTATTACAATACTGACAATAAACAGTTAGAAAGCAAAGAATTAGATATAACTCCTGAAGCAGGACTTATTAAATTAGCTGATATAAGAGAAAGTCTTGGTAAAGCGTATGAAAACATAAATCTTGTATTTGAAATAAAAACTCCAGTAGGTGCAATAGTTGTATTATCTACTGCTATGCCTATTGGATATGTAGCCACATATAATAGAGTTATATTGAATACATCTTTTATGAAAAAATATGAGTTTGAACAAAACTCTTATGGAGGAACTCAAATAGCTCAGTTTGGGTTAGCAGCTTCTAATTTTATTATATACGGATGTGGTGTATCAGCTGCTGCTGTTGTTATGACTTATGCACCATTTTGTGCAATACCTGCATTTGCTACACATGGATATATATTTATGATATCACTTGTGTCTATATACGCTGTATGGGCAATAGTTATGGCAAATGAAAGTATTGATATTAATCATAGTTTAATGATGCAACAAATGTTAGAATTATTCCAAGACCAAGTAAAAATAGAAGCGCTTATCTCAGAACTTACAAGGTCAGATAAAAGTAATTTAACTAATAGCTTAAGAAGTAGAATATTTGAAGATAGAGCAACTGATTTTAGATTAAGTAATATGTTTTCTACTATCAAATCATCATTTATAGATATTTTATTTTTTGGTAGAATTTATATGCATACAACAACTATATCTCATTCGTCTATACTTAATGCTTATAATCCAAAAACAATAGATTATGCTAAAGTTTTAGATAAGGATGCTACACTTATCTTAACAGATGAGATAAAGTCAGACATTCAGGCAGGACTGGCTTCTGTATTATCAACTAATATATATGGTGCTGTTCCTGTTGATTATAATATGATTAATGTAGCAAGAATGAATCCAAATGTTAACTGTATTACACCAGCGCATTATGTAAATGACAATGGGTCTGTTAATTATGCCTACTTGCTATTTGATATCATCAAAAACAATACAAGCACAACTGTTGATTCTAATAACAAAGATGCTATACTAAAAGCACTTACAGATTATCAAGACTCTATAAAAGATAGCTCTAACCAAGTTCTTAAAGAATTAGTTAGAATGGGTATTAAATTTATAGATACAACTTCTACAAGAGCAATATCATTAGCTGTAGCATTATATGCTGCTAAAGCATATAGAGCATCTGTTGGTTCATATGGATTTGTGAAACCATATATGGAATATAATATAGATAAAGATGAATTAAAAATAGAAGGTGGTATTGCATACGAATATGGACCTAACAGAACTATACCTTCTGGTATTGTTCAAGAATCAGATAATATATTACTATATAAAAAAGATAATTTATAAAGGATAAAATATGGCAGATTATACAACTGAAATAACAGCAAGTTCATTATACGGAGGAACTCCTTTTGTTAAGGATTCTATCCCTATTGATGTAGGTGAAGTAGAAACTGAAGATGAATACGATGAAACTAAATTTAATAGTATAGATATTTCTATACCTTTCTATGAATTTAAGAAAGCAATTAAAAATTATGATAATCTATACAATATACCAAATAATGAACCAGAACTAAAAAAAGCAATAAACTTACTATATACTATAGGTATGCCTTATGCTCAATTATCAAAATATCATGATGGTAATATACCTTATTATAAAACAACAGTTAATGAGGCTATACCAAGAATGCAAGAAGACTATGCAGCAAACAACAACCAAATAATGGTGTTTTCATTTACTGATATTACACTATATGCAACACAGTATGCTTTAGTTATCACTCCTAAGTCATATAAACAAATAGAAGCAACACTTGTTCCTATTGACTTATTAGATTATATAGATAAAGAAAAAACTCACTATATAGCATTTGTTGTAAATATTAATGCAACTGGTGATGATAAAACTGGTAATAAATCAAAACTTGACAAAGAAAACATATCTGGAACTATTAATATGGATTTACCTATAACAGAAGTTAAAACATCAACTGACACTCCTATACAAGTAACTCAACTATTATATTTAGAAGCAGTTAACTTACTTGGAGAAGAATTAGGTGTTAGAGCTGTATATGAATACAGAAATTCTATGACTCTATTAGGTGGAGATACATCAAGTGCTTCAAACTCAACTGCATTAGCTCTTAATTCTATTTATGTAGGTGCAGCAACTGGTGTAGATGGATTTTTTATGATTAGACATGTATTAGGCAAAGCTTCTATTGGTGGTGTTCCAAACGCTATGTATGCAGAAACTGAAGATACTTTTATATATGGTGAGTGTTTATTTCCATACTATACTGAGATAGCACTTAATACTACTAATAGATTCTATATATGTAATGATGATGAAGAAAGAACTGTTTATGGTAAATTTACTGTTAATGAGTTAAAGGGTGATAGTGCTGAAGAAGATAAACCATTAGATTTTTTAAGCGAAGGTAACTACTTTTTTGGTTATGATTCTGTTGATAGTATTAGCAAGATAGAAAAATCATCTTCTGATATTGGGTTAAATGAAATTAATTAAGGAGATATAATGAAAATAAATGAAGCAAATTTATGTCAAGCAATAGAGCAAAACAATAACATAACTATTATGTCAGATAGTAATATGCTTGACTCTATATATACAAGTGAATACTTACTTGAAACTAACAATCCAACTCTATTAAGAATTAGAGGTGGAGGTGTTAAATTACCAACTAAATTAAAAAACTGTGCTGGTATACCTTATGTAGAGATAGCATGTATGAACTTCTTTGATATTTATTCAAAATACAACGATATTGCTAGTAATCCATATGCTTACATTAGAAGAAGATTACTTCCTTTTGATACTACCCCAGTCAACACACTGTCGTTTGAGGCAGGAATAGCTTCTATGAGCAATATAGACGTATTATCTGATATAGCAAAAAAAGATGACGGGACAAAAAGTGAATTCTCCCTGAGAACATTGTACGAGTATGTGAAAAACACAGATTTTTCTCCGTTCATTTTTATTAGAAAAGAGAAAGAAAAATTTGCTCTGCAATATAATAAAGACACACATATGTTTGAATTAAGATACACAGATGATGTTAATGATAATGTATTAGATAAAGCAGTATTTAGTATATATGAATACAAAGATAATAAGTATCAGTTTAAAATGAAAAAGATATTCGATTTAAGTAATCATATTGGTGACCCTAATATTATCGAAGAGTTCTCTATTCACGGTATAGGTAAATCAATCGCCAAAAATACGGACTATAGTATAACTAAAGTAGATAAAGATATTGACCTTGGTGTAGTAAGAGAACATGTATATAGAGTATATGTAAATAAAACACCTAACTATCAGTATATAACATCACCTAATCATCAAAGAGTAGTATATCCTTATGGTATAGCTCTATTAGATGATGATGATAACTATACTGTATATAATATAAATGACCTTATATGTGGAATAGATAATGCTCAGTTATCTGATGCACAATATGCTTTTAAAGGCTCTATCACACCTACAGATATTGGTGGATACCATATTTTCGGGGGTAATTATATATTTGATATGACTGATGATAAGTTTTCAGGTAGTGGAAATAGTTTCCAAGTAGGTGCATTACTAATACCACCATACTATGATAGCACTAATGATATGATGATTCCTGAAGATGTAACTAAAGATAATGATAATAACTGTATAGTGTTTAATAAGCATACTGGTGATAACTTCAATATCAGATTTGAGGGTGAAACTATATATGTTAAATTAGCTAATGAAGTAGAGTATAGTGTAGCAGATATAGAAGACGGACACTATGTATATAACTATACTGATAATGATGGTAATACTAAGAAATACACATTAGGTGAAAAACCATTAGCAGTTATACAAAACGATATAGATAGAAACCCTAATTTTATATATGAAGTAAACTACCAAAAAATAGGGAATAACATCTATAGAGTATTAGGTAATATGCATTATATTGGTGGACATAAATTCTATAGTAAGACTAATGGTTGGACTGTATGTTCAAGTTGGGCTGCTTATAAGAATACAAGAGATTACATACCATATGAGTTTGCAAGAGTAGTAGATAGTAATTTCCCATATAGTGTTACTGCATATAGTGATGTAACTAATAGAAAAGAAACTACTGATATGGGTGTATATGAGATACCAGGACTAATAGCAGATACAGAACCATTTTATCTTAAAGCATTTAACTACCTAACAGTAACTAAAGATGCAGGTTATCCACTTAATGAATTCAACGAAATCCCAAGTCCATCGCTTGTTGATAAAAACAAAGAGTATAATGTATTAACTTGGACTATAGTGCATAAAGGTAAAGAATATGATATAGCATATATATCACCTATGTCTGATGTTCTATATAGTGCAACAAAGAAAGAATGTAGATGTGATTCTAGAGATGCTGTATATATGCCTAATAGTAATCCATTTAATAGTGTTAATAATATAGTTATGTATGTAAGAGAACATAATGACCAATGGAATAATGATTGGCAAAGAGTAGATGTTAAGATAAACAATACTACACCTGCAGTTCCTAATGGGTTAAATCTGCATAATGTAACACCGAAAACATCGGAAATAATACCTGGAATATACTCAACTATGTTTGCTGAGTTATTTAACAGTGAAGTAACAGAATATAACTTTGATAGAGTAGGGTTTAGTAATATATTAAATAAGCACTATCTAAATGTTAAAGAATTAGGTATGGTATTCTATATAGATGATTTATCTATATTAGGTGAAGAGAAAATAGAGATACTAAAAGATAAAAACCTAAGAGGTGTTAAATACAGTAATGGTAGTATAACAGCAGAGTTTACTATTACACAAGATGAGAATGGAAGATATATTGGATACAATGTAAATATAAATGGTGATGAGCAGCAAGCAAAATCATCTGCATTATGCTTATTAGTTAGAGGATTAGATGCTGAAGGTAAGATGATACCTAATGATGAGGTTACATTTATAGAGAGTTCACAAAACCTACCTGATGATGTATCAAGCTCAAGACCTAAATTAGCTAATATGGATATACTACCAGAAGTAACTATTAACTATATGTTTAAGCAAGGTATCCAACAACTAATTACTGGGTTTAAAGATGAGAGTGATGTAATGGTAGATGACAGCAAGTTTACTATAGAGTTAGAAGCTGCTGAAGAGGGTAGATTACTACATGTGCTATATGATGGTGAAGAGTGTGAGTTTACTACATATGTAGAAGCAATGAATATATTATTCTACAATAGACCATTCTTACTATATGGTGAGCCATATATAAAACACACAGGTAGTTTTAAATTTATAGGTATGGATAAAGAGTATAGTGATAAAGACAAATTTATATCTGATGTAATAAGCAAATATAAAGGACATGTTAATAAAACACTATATACTACACCAGTAAATACAACTCAAAATCCATTTATGAACTTTAAATTCACTATTGACCCTAAGATTATTGCATATTTAGGTGAATTTAACACAGAAATTCCAAGATACAATAAAGTAGAACTTAATATAGAGTTAGGTGTAGATAATAGTATAGAGACTAATCTGCCTATGATAGAAAGAGATTTTATATATAGCAGAGTAAATGGATATGTAACTAAGAACTATACAGATACAGATGGTAATGAGAAAATAGAGTATTATGCTGGTTTAACTAACACTATGCTAAAAAGACAGATTGAGATAAATCCTAAAGAGCAAACATCTATTATGTATGACTACTATAGTAATGCTAAGGCTCAACTAATACAAGACCTTAGAGAAGACACTATCTCAAAAAGAATAGAGGGTGCATCAATCGATGTTAGTTATGATATGCAAAGAGTATATAAGTCTATACATACATTCGATGATACAGTTTGGAATATACCAACAGCATTTGTATGTGATGATACAGCAGAAGAAGCAGTGTTAAATAAAATAAGAGCATTTAGTGATACTGTTACTGATGTAATAGAGTATGCAGATGTAATATTAAGAAGCAATAAAACTATTATGTTTGTAAACAATAGCACATCACAAGACAAAACACTTACTGTTAAAGTTAAAAACACAAATATATTCAATGGAGACTATGGATATGACTTTACTAACATACATTCATTGTATAATAATAAAATGGTTTTAGTGAATTGGTTTACTAAACTAAATACTAAGTTAGATGAGAATTTTTTAACTGAAGGAAGCAATAATGATTAAAGTTAATAATAAAACAATAAACTATGAAAAAGCATTATTATCAGTAATGTATGACAATAGTCTTAACCCAACTGGGTTAGGTTCTGTTGGTATTTTTTTTGCTATAGATGATATAGAAGTGTATGTTGGTTTAAAGAAAGATGTTATAGATGTTATTAGTAATATAAACACACATACTTTTATTAATATACCTAAAAACCTACTTGGTGATAGTAAATATGGTGAAGACGACTATGAGTTTAATGAGCAAACAAGTATTAAAGTGCATTTAGATACTATAGTGATAGATATAGATGTTCCTGCATTACATAAGTCTATATATAGTGTTGATGCTGCTGAATATGCTGATTTAGTTAAATATAGTCTATTTAAAGATAAAAAAGGTTATGGTGGTGTATTACATTACTACTCTATACTAAATATTGAGAGTGGATTAATAGATGTTGGCCTATTAGTAACTAAAGACAACAATAAATTAGTGTGGAATAAGAATATAATAAACCCTGATGTGTTAAAAGATGATGTTAGATATAGTATATGGTGGTTAAAACAAAATATAACTCCTAATGTATTATCTACACATAGTGAAGTAAAAGGTTATGAAAAACTGCTTACACCAGTTGACCCAAAACATATTCAGTTTGAGTATTTCAGATATTTCAATGATAACTATGAGTTTAATACAATAGACCAAGGTTCATCTCAATTTATAGAGGAACTTGACAAAGAATGGTTTAGAGCATTTAGACCACATGGTGTTACTGATGATAAAGGCGATATATTTAAGATAAATGGTAGAACAAGAGGTAATGGTGTAGAGAAGCTTAGAAATAACACTAACTTTGGATTAAAAGAGAGCAGAAAAGCGTATTTTGATTTAAGAAAAGGTCAAGCTTGGAGTAATGTTGGTTATGAAGCAGGAGATATTAAATGGGGTGATAACTTCTATGTAGATACAAGAAAGTTACAATACTATCCTACACTAACAAAAATACAAAGACCAACTCTTAATTTAGATATACCATTCTTAACTAAAGCATTAGCAGCTATGGGTAAATATATACCTCCGTTTATGTTAACAATGTCTGAAGCAGAAATCAGAAATTATGTCAATGGTGCTATATTAAGCAAGAGACCACTATTACTACAAGAAGCAAGAGATGCATTATCTCAAACATTACTTAATACATTCTTTACTCAACCAGATTACGAGTATATAAAATACAAATTAGAAAGCACTACTTGGTTTAGTGGTTCAATATCATTCTTACATAGATATAAACCAGGAATGGATTTAACTAATCATACTGTATTTGCTGTGCACCCATTCTATAACTATGCTGCATATATTAGTGTTGAATCTAATGCAGAGATAGCAGTAGATAGCAATAATAATCTATCATTTACATTTCCTAATGGTATGGAATTTGGATTTAATGAAGATAAATTCTTATGGAAAAGCATAGAAAAAGAGTTTAGATTAGATAAAGTTGAGAAAGGTTTTGGTGGTGAGACTATATATACAGACCTAACTCCTAAAATGAGTATGCCAGACTTTGAAGCTAGTGATAATGTTCTTGAGACATACAAAAGTTGGTATAATTCTATTAATAGGTTTGCAACAATATATGTTGTAGACAATAACATTCTAAAACAAAATATGATGGTTTATGGTGGTGTTAGTAATCAAGACTATCTATTTGGAAGTAAAACAGGTTTTATAACTATATAAGGAATTAAAATGGTAGAAAAAGGATATATAAGCTATCCACAATATAGTGGTGAGTTAGAAAAAGACAAAATAGCATTTTTTAAGAAGATAAAAACTAAAGATGTAGATACTATTAGTGTTATATTTGATGATACTGCTCCTGATATTGTAAAACAAGCAGCATTATTCTTAAATAAATCTCAACAAGGTGGATTTGAAATGGCCCTTAAAGGGTTATACCTTGTTAAACATAAATCAGTTATCTCTAAAGAATATATCAAAGATGGTAAAGACTGGATACTATATGTAGAACTAACAACTAAAGAAAATGGTGGGCTTGAAGATACACTATTAGGTGATAGTAATTTTAAGTTTGCTGTTGGACAATTAGATGGTATTAATTATATAGCATTTGAAGGAGCACAAAAAGTATTTATTATGCAAAATAAGTTTACTGCTTCGTTTGGTTATATAGATATGGAAGAGTTAAGTGAATATATTAACAGCTTACCAGATAAGCAAATGTATCTGTTAGACAATATGAATGAGAGTGCTTACTTAGTAGATGCACCAGCTCAATTATTTGCTCACGATAATGTGTTTTATAGAGATGGTGATTTTATAGGTATGTGGATAAGCTTTGGGACATTCTTAAAGTATGACTTACAAAACCTTAATGAAGTAAACATAGATGGATTACCAGTAAGCATAGTAGATTCAAGATTAGATAGAAAAACTATGTTTAAAAAGATACTTGAGAATAAAGCAGCAGGTTATGCTTCACTTATAGTAGACTTAGACAGTATGCTTACATATCTACTAAAACAATCTAAACAATACATCTTAGATAAAACAAAAATGGATGCAACTAAGATATGTACTGATAGTGTGTTATACAACTTACAGAATAAAGGTATACTTGGTATAGTATATGAAGAAGTTTATTCAATCAAAGATATGTATATACCTGCATTCGATTACACTACTGCTTCAGTAAAAGAGATAATCGATTCTGCTATTGTATTTATATATGAAGATGAGTATATCTGGATGAATTACTCTGCTGAAGATAAAGAGATTAGATTTGTTACATATAAAGGTGAAGTGCATGAGTTTAGTGATAACGATATATGTGTAACACTATATAACGATGTAACACTTACAAGAATAAATAAAGTAAATCCAGATAATTTTGTTTTATTTACAGGTTTTCCTAACTTAGACCATAATAGTGTAGTTGATTTTTACTTTGATAACACTACTGAGGTTATGAACTCTAAAAACTCTAAGTTCTCTATAGATATAAATGCATTTGATGATTTCTATAAAGACAAAACATCATCATTTAATAAAACATTCAATAAGCCTAATGAGTTAGTTAAAACATATGGTGCTAATAAATATCTATTTGAAACAGGTTTAGTTCATTATGAGCCACATTATGATGCTAAGTTAGACAAAGAAGTGTATAAATTATCAGTAAAAACACAACATAGTTTTAAAACACTTATAGATGTTCCAAGTAAAAGAGCATATATATCATCTCCAGTATTAAACAACTATGGTGGTGAAGGATACTCTACATTTGAACCAACTGCTGATTCGTTTTATGCTTATTTAAAACAAGAAGTATTCCCAGAAGATATAAAACCAAATCCAATTACTGGTAAAAAGAGTTTTGTTCCAGTTGATGCATTAGATTATGTATTTAACTTTAGTATATATAGTAATGGATGGGTAACACTTAAAGATAAAAAGCATAACAAGTATGTTAGTTTATTTGCTGAAAGAGATATATATCAAGACTTTGTGTTTGGTTCATATTTAGCAGAAGTTCAAAAAAAGGTTGATTTACTTAAAGCACAAAAACAAGCAGGACAAGATGTTGATTTAAGTAAAGCTGCTAATGAGTTAAGAGTAGCATTCCAATTCTATTTCAAATCACTATGCGAGTTTAAAGCAAACGAAGCAGAACAAGTTATTGCTAAAAAAGTAAGAATATGCTCAGATAAATACAGATACGAGTTTGATAAGAAATCAGATGATATGTATGTAAATAATGTTCCTACAAGTGAAATAGCAAATCATGCAATACTATTTGAAGATGTATTTAAAGCAAATGCTCAAAAATCAATCAAGTTTAAAACTGATATAGGTGTTATGTCTCCATATATAAAACTAGCAACACTTACAACAAATGAAGATAATGTATCTATAGAGGTAAAAGAAGACAATTCTGGTGATGATTACACTATATTATTTCCAGATGCAGGTATTATTGCTAAACAAGGGTTTGATGCTCCTCAAATACAAAACTTAGAGTATAAATACAAAATGATGTTTGAGAATGATGGTATTCAGAATATAGATGGAACTGATATGCATATATATAGAATTAGATATGGTGCTAAAGTTAAAATCAATATAGATAAAATAAATGAGATGGCTAAGCAGTTAGTTGAGCAAAGTAATCTATCTCAATACAAATCAGAAAAAGCAAAAGCTGATGAAGAAAGAGCAGAAATCACTAAAAAGATACATAACCCTATAACTAACCCAAAAACTAAACATACAAAAGAAAGAGTTGTTTCTGAGTTATCTGATTTCTTTGAATTTGGTGTTCCTGCATTAATAGCATATGCACAAGGTAAGATATTAGTAAGTATTGATGGTAGTGATTGGTATGAGCCATTCTATACAGATAATGGATTAAGACTTAATATGAATATGTATGTATCTGATATAGATGCGTTTGAACTTATATTACAAAATCTGTCTATTACTGATTATACATTCCAATCGTTTAGTGGTATAATGAAGAAAGTGGATTTAGTTGATTTAAATCAAATAAAACTGCATAATATAACTATCGATAAAGAGTTTACTAAAGCATATGTAGACTTTGAATTTAAAGATGTTGCTTGTGTGTATAATGGAATATTGTATCAACCAAAACAAAGAGTGCAAGCAGTTGTTGATTTAGATAAAGATTATGATAAAATAGTTGAGGTAACAATATCTGATACAGATGGTAATAGCAGTGATGTATTAAGAAGAAATGTATTTGTTATACCATCTATAGAGTATCAAACTATTTATCCGTTAGACACAAAATACCAAGTAACTAATGCAGAAGATATATTAAACCACGAAAACTGTTTTAATGTGCAACACGATATACCTTTAGCATTAACACTTGATAATGATGATTATCTATATGAGACAAAATCTAATGCATTAAATGATGGTGCTAAGATGTTCTTTAATTTTAAGGCAGGAGAATAATATGAAAGATTTATTTGCTAACTATGATATAGAGGTAGTTGATGGCTCACTAAAAGATGGAGCCTTAACTCCTGATGATGGTAAAAGAATGAAAGTTAAGTTTATTCCAAAAGACAATAAAATAGACTTAATAAACGATTTAGAAACAGAGGTTGATTTTGGTTTAATAGTAGGATTTACTAATAAAGGTTATGCTGCAGAAATGGGTATAGCTACAAACTATAATGATGAAGAAACTAAATTATTCTACATTAAGTCTGAGTTTGATAGAACTAAAGATAATGGTGTTGGTAATGTTACATTAGTATATACAGTAAATGGAGAGTTCACAGCATCACCTGCTATAGCTCCTTATACAATACATGAAACAAATGCTCATGGTTTATTTAGAGACAAAGCAGGGTTTGGAGTTAAGATGAATGAGTTAGAAACAAGACTTATGTGTACTGCATTCACTATACCATACGAAGATGCTTATTATTTTATTGAAACTGATTATCCTATATTAGCAGCATATATGGGAGCACTTAAAAACAAAACAAAAACATTTGCTAACTATATAGTTACAAAACCAAACTACTTCGTAAAGGATACAAATGAATAAACAATTTTTTATATTCGATGAATCAATAGAGTTCCTTAATAAAGTAAAAAAGAATATAAACTCTATTCCAACAATGACTTATTACTTTGTTCGTAAGACTAAGACTGCAATTTTACCTATAGAGATAACTATAGTTAAGCTTAAAGATAGACTTATGGGTATATCACCTCAACTAAATGATTTCTCACTTAGAATATTTGATGGTAAAATGTTCTATAAAAACGATATAGAGTTCTATATTGATGAGATAGATACCGAATTAAGTAATTTTACTGCTACTATAGTAGACAATAACATAGTAGATGTATATAAAGATGTGTTAGGTATTAATCTTGAAAATATAGAAAACATCAATGGGCTTACATTTGAGAAAATACTATATGTAGAAGATGTTCCTGTTGAGAATATGTCTGCTACAAGTGATGGTTATGTGTTTGTATTTACAGATATGTCAAGCAATAAAGTTAAGCTTGGTATGTATGTAGGTAATGTAAGACCACTTAAATATGCAGAGTATATTCAAAGAATGTCTGAGATTGGTGCTTCTAACATATTAAACAATGTTATTGTAAAAGTTGACAAAAATGTTACAACTATAACAAACAACAATGAGCTTTTAGTTGAAATAGGTGCAAAAACAACTACATACAATGTAGAGAGCAAAAAACTTGGTGAAAAAATATATACAAGAGAAGCAACTGAGTTAGACCCTATTATATTAAGACCAGGTCAATCTATTGAAATACCAAATGACATTACTCAAGAGCCAACTACATATACACTATACTCTAATCCGGTTAAATATATAGATACTCCTATATCTAACTATTCACCTGAATATGTAGAGCAAGAAGACTATATTAGATTTAGACCTATAGAGTTTAGCCTTAAAAGAAGTGGTTTAGAGATACCTGAAAGCACATTTGATGATTTCTTTATTGTTAGTGAATTTACTGATGTAACTAAGCTAAAAGAAGCAAAAATGTATATATTTAGCAGAAAAAACAATAAAGAGATTGTTATTCCAGGTGATTTTGGTGAATTTAGTGTAAATAGTATTTCTGATTTATATAAATTAACTACTGGTGGTTTCTTAAAGAACTTTGTTAAAAAAGATGTTATTACTACTATGCTTAAACTAAATGATAATCAGTATGTATTCGATTACTCATTTGATGGAACAGAACAAAGAATAGTGCAAATTGCTAAACAAACTGTATATAACGATGTAATATCTCAACACCAAGAAGCACTATTTATTGAAGTAGGTAATTATGCTGCTTATGAAGATTTTATTAATCATAATAGAAAGATAGTTGTTGAACCACAAGTAATAAAAAGAGAAGAAGTTAAATATGGTGCATTACCATACTTAATGGATAGTTATAAATTTGTTCAAGGTGTAATGTTAGTATCAATTACAGATATAGCAGATTCTCCACTTAGAAAGACTTTTAGTGATTATATATTTAAGTCTTATGATAGAGAGTTAGATAATGTAATTGAGAGATATAGTAAAGAGCAAAAAAGATTAGTGTCTAACTTCAAATTCTTAAACTTTGATATTCAAGTGTCTACTGCTGAATTAGCACAATTATCTCCAGATGGTGATATATGGGATGTTTACAATGATTCAAGTAATGATTTTGTTTATCATGTAAAAAAACATTTAGCAGATTTAGGGTATGAGATAGCATTAGATGAAGCACTTAAGAAACTTAAAAGACTTGCTTATGTATATACTCCTGAAAAAGACTTAATTAGCACAACTAAAATAGGTATAACATTAGACAACAAATGGTATTTTAATGGAACAGATTTCTATAAAGCAGAAGATATAGAAAACCCTAAGATTACTACATACCAAGATGATGTATTAAAAGAGTATGCTCTACAAACACAAGGTAATGATAGATTTATATACTCTAAAAAGATATTCTTTGGATATGCAAATGATTTAGGGCAAGAGATAGAAGTTGCTAAACAGATGTTATTAGCATTGTCTACTAATAAACCTATTGACCCAGATATTTTATATCAAAATCCTGCATTATACTATATGATGTCTCACACATTAGATGGTAGTGAGAATATAGTTCCAAATTATGAAGATTACACAAGATACCCTGCTAAGTTCTTATTTAAACCTATAGTAGTAGATAATAAAAATAAATTCTTATGGCCAAATGTATTTAACTTTGCATTTAGTGGTAGTTTTACATCTGGTGGTATATTCTCTAAAGCAAAACAAGAAGAGATGAAGAGAACTTTACTTAATACTGCTACTGATGTATTAGATAGTGTGCAAAAAATAAAAATTAAGTCTTCTACATATTGCTTAATAGACTATGTAAATATGAAACTGTTTAGCAGCACTTACAAAGCAAGTGGTTATAAAATTCTTGGTATTGAGAACTTTGATTATGGTCCTAATGATGTAATTAAGTTTGAGTATGCATTTGTTGAAGACAAGATTATAGATGGTTATAACTATACTTCAGGTATGGAATTCTATATGAACAACAAAACTGTGTTTGGTATGTATTACAATTATCTTACACATCAATTCACAATGGTGCTTAGTGAAAAAACTGTAATAACAGACTATTCATTCTTAATATCACTATTTGATGCATTACTACATTACAATATAGATACTATTGAAGGTTTTGAGTTTAATTCACTTGGTGAGTATTGTATTAAAGAAGAGTTAGAAGATGGAACTCTTAAAGTGTTTGATGAGGTAGAACCTAAATATCTATATACACCTCAACCTAATCCATTAGAGAGTGATTATGAATTATATGGTGTATGTGTTAATTATTTAAATAAAACTTGGTATTTAGATAGAAGTATGAAACAATCTATAGTAGAAGATGTTGAGTTAGGTAAAATAGATGGTAAACCTGCAAAAGTAAATGTTATGTTTACTATAGATGAAGACAATAAAAAACTACTATTATCTAAACAAGATGGTGTTGTTGATATTAATCTATTAACATTACAAAACTTACCTACAAAAATGATTAGTTATGGTTCGTTTGTAGTAAAACCTATTAAAGGTAAAAAGTTTATGCCGTTAGAATACAATAAGTTCTATTTAGATATGGTTGGTGTTAGATTTGATATAGAAGACCATATTGAAATTATGGTTTTAGAGTTTGGTGAATTTAAAAGTTTTAAATATAATAACATAACTTATAATATAACTCTTAATGGAGATGGATTACAAGTTTGGAAAGTTACTGGTAACCATGTAACAGAATTAGAAACTATATTCTCTATTAAAGATATATTAGTAGACAATCTTGAGCAAAGAGAATTAAAAGAATTAAAAACAACTATTGTTAGTGTTGATGGAGGAAAATTATGATACCTTTAATGTTTGTAAATAAACCAGACTCTATGTTAGAAGAAAGCACAATCTCTATTAAAGATATGAAGCCTATATATAGACAGGCTTCTAAGACTTTAGAGGTTGAGTTTAAATATAACTTAGATGAGTTCTTTCAAATAAGAATTATCTTAAATGAATTTGACCAACCAAAATATGTTTACCTTAAAACTAATAAAGTAGGTGAATATATAGAAGTTAAACCTGAGCAACAAGAGTATGTGTTAGATGGAAACTTTGTTGTATCTATCTTAACATATGATGATATACTTAATATAGCTAATAATGCTATAAAAGCAGATAGAATTAAAGAATGGGACATTAAGTCTAAAATATTCAGTGGTAAAAAAGACCCAAATGTTTTAATGACTACTATTCAATTTGAAGAGTATATAGAGCAGTTAACTTTTACTCTAAATGAAAAAGTGTATGACTATTATGTGCAAGATTTTATGCCAGTTCTTGAAGTGGATAATACAGTTATTAAACCTACATATATATACAATTACTATTATGTGTATGATATAAAAATAGGTGATGAAGATTACCAAATAGCTATTATTCATCCAAAAGGATTTAAAGAGCATTATATATTTAGACAAACAGATGCTACTCACTTCCTATCATTAAATAAAGGAACACTTGCAGATAAACATCATAATAGATTTTATTTTATGAATGGTTCTATTATTGAGAACGATAGAAGAGAATCGCTTCAGTTATTTATGAATAACATATATGGTCAAGAGTATAAACAATATATTCTTAATATTATTAGAGATAGAAACCTATATACTGAAATAGCTAATGCATTCAATATTGCAAAACATCACAGTTTAATGGTTTATGATTATAGAACAGACCAAAGAATTGCTGCAAAAGTTGAAGCATCATTTGAATATAATAAGTTTCAAATAGCAGAATTAGTATTAAGAGCAGTAAATCCTAAAGACCAATTCGGTGAAGATTATGAGCATAGTATAGAGTTTCATATACCTAATGTTAATACTATTAAATTAGCAGATTTAAATACACCATACAGATTAAGTGATGTAGCATACTTTGTTATAGATGGTAAATATCTACCTATTGCTAATGAGATGATGGAATATGAATTAGATGGATATATAACTGCTTCTAATGTAAACCTATTCTTAAGTGTTAACAAAGGATTTATTGAGTATTGTATTAAAGATGCTATGCAAAATCTATTACCTTCAATTAAGTTATTAGATGATGGTATTATTATGAACCCACTAAAAAAACTAAAAGCTATTGATTATCAAAATCAAGTAGTTACATTACAGAATGTTACTCAGTTTGAAGATATACCTTTTAGTGAGTTACCTAATAATGATTTTATTGCTTCTGCTGATATGCAAGTATTGTCTCCAGAAGGTGTTCAGTCGTTATTTGGAATGAAGTTCAAAGTTCCACCATTAAAAGTAGAAACATCTCCAGTTACTCCAGACCAGTTTGATTTTTATTTACTATTAATTAAACATACAGAGGTAGTTGGATATAGTTACGATAGATTAGAAGAAGATACTTACTATTTTGCAGCAAGTATTAAGGTTACATTTGAAGGTAGAGAATTTGCTTTTGTTTATAATGTAGCAAAAGATAAAATTTACTACATAGACTTAACTAATCAAGACTCATCACAAGATATGGAAGGCGTTGAATCTATGTCTATGTATTTTGAAGATGTTAATGAGCATACACTTGGCTCATTCTTACACTATAACTCATTAATGAATCTATTAGTTAAAGATGGTGGGTATGGAATACAAGTTGATTTCAATAGAAATCTATATCCATATATGGTTTATAGAACAATAAGCGGTAAACCATTATTTAGTGGTAAAGATGGTGTTAGTGATACTATAGATATGTCTTATGGTTTTAGAACAAGAAACAATAACCTATTAGCATTATATAACCAAAACAATAAAGTGATGCAAGAGAAATTCAGAGGTATATTTACTACATCTAATACTAAATTAGATAATGTGTCTGTTGATGATAACGGATTAAGTATCTCATATACTTGCAATAATGTATCTAAAACTTTACTGCTTACTTTAGAAGATGGTAAATTTGTGTTCTTTGATATTATGGGTAATAAAAAAGAGATTGATTATAAATCAGTTTCAGGGTTTAACGATAGATATGGTGTTATTAATGCTATATATGATGAAAATACTCAATGTGGTGTTGCTGTTGATGTAAATATAGTATCTGAATATATTAACAATAAAGACTTAAAAATTAACAATGAAATGTTCATAAACGATGACAATAATTGTTATTTTGTAGAAACAGAAGAAGCAGTTACATCTCAAGATATATCTGTTGATGTAGAATTTAGTGATACTACTCATGCAGTTATAGAAGATTGGTTTGGTAAAGAGTTATATGGTATAACTGAAATAACAGATGAATTTAACAATGACAACTTTGGAGATGTGTTAGAAATTATAGATGTTTATAAAAGTGATAAATACACTATATACAAATTACCTAAAGTTATAGCTAAAAATATAAGTGTATATTAATACACTTGGAGGTAGTAAATCAATAAAACGACCGTCAAACCCACAGCAATGGGGTTTTTGGTTGTTTTATATTCTACTAAATTACTCACCAATTACTTGTTGCATCCATTTTTCAATTTCAGTCAATCTCCATCTACTATTTTTTTCAATTTTAACTGGTTTTGGGAATATTCCCATTTTAATATATTTATAGATTGTTGTTGTTTTAAAACCAACTTTATGACTAACCTCTCTAATTGTTAAAAATCTTTCTTCTCTCATGTTGTGTATCCTTTCGTAGTAATTTATTTTGTAATGAGAATTTTAATATAGTTGATATAGAATCTGGAGGTAGTAAATCAAGAAAACGACCGTCAAATCCTTAATAATGGTTATAGAAAGAAATATGATTATATTTTTAGTCTTTTCTTTTTTTTTGCTATAATTGTATAATTTAAAAAAAACAAGGAGACAAAATGGCTTTATATAAGTTAGCTGCAGACAAACTTGCAGGTTTAGGATTTTTTGGTGTTGAGGAACCAAGTGGACAAGTTGCAAGAATAAAAAAAAGAATGCCTACTAACCAAACAAGATTGATGTATAATAAAAGAAAACAACAATTATCTGATAGAAAAGAACATCTAAACAAGATAAAAGATGCAAATTTTAGACCACTAAAACATTTAAGTGGTGTTGAAGATTTACCTTCAAAAGAAGAAGCTACTAAAGCTGTTCAAGAAAGAATGTTAAAAAGACCAGACTTGGTTGATAAAGCTAAAGGTGATTTTTCACATGAGTTAAAAAGAGAATTAGGAGACCATCCAATGGCAAAAAAACTTAACAAACAAATGAAAACTGTTAATTCTGCTAAAGGTCTTACAAAAGTAGTATCAAAAAATTGGGATGGATTAAAATCTGCATTAACAGATGTTCATAGAAATAAAGCTAATACATTAAATCAAAAATCATTAGAGCTTATTAGAAAAGCTTTACACAGATAATTAAAGTAAAGAAAAACCTAAGTTTTTCTTTTTTTAGTTTAAATATTTCCTTTTGAAACTACTCCACTATTTAACCACTTCTCAAACTCTTTTTTGTCATATAATATTTTAGAACTATTAGGAACTCTAATATGTGGTAACTTGCTTTCTTTTCTTAGTTTGTTTTGAAAAGCATAAGACAATTTATATATATCTCTAACATCTTTTGTTGTATAGTACATTTTATATCCTCCTTAATGTTATTTATGTAATTATAGACATTTGTTAAAAGAAATAGAAGTAAAAAAGTAGGTATAATTGATTATAACCCCAAAAAAAGAAAAGGGGTTAAGCGATAGGCCATTCTTTATTATTTATTGAAAGTGGAGGCCAATCTGTGTTGGCAGAGGCCATATCAGGCCATCCAGATTTAATTGGTCCTATATCTCCGTTTTTCATGGTAGCTCCTT
>Ga0256843_1000220_pt1 | contig 49459 bp, 90 predicted proteins | sample AlvinellametaG_FD_191572 | JGI IMG/M metagenome (GOLD analysis project Ga0256843, IMG submission 191572) | Pompeii worm associated microbial communities from hydrothermal vent at the East Pacific Rise, Pacific Ocean - Alvinella | ecosystem: Host-associated > Annelida > Integument > Unclassified ...
GGTCGGCAAAGCCCCGAAATCTTAAACTCGTTCGTTTTTTCCAAAACAGTGTATTTAAGCTTAATTCAACAATATATATACTATAATCACTTAGTAAGAATACGATACTAAAACAACACTATATAAATAGTCATTTCCTTAAAGTTAGTTTAAGGTTTAGGAGTAAAAGTGTACAAAATAGGCGATTTAAAGATAACCGATGAGGAAATAGCCGATTTTTTAGGTATGCATGTAAATACTTTTCGTAATGTGTACAAGAAAAAACCTAGCAAAAAGCCTAGACTAGAAGCTTATATCTTTTATGCAATCATAGACAAGTACGAGATAAATAAAGATGAACTTCGTATCGTGTTAAATACATTAGCAACTGTAAAAGCAGAGAAAAAACAAGCTATCCAAAAACAAATGGAGGAATTTAAAGAGCTATGGTAAGAGAGATAGACGGAGTTTTAGCTTGTAATACTAAATTTATAACCAAATTTTTTGGAATAACCTCCCAACAGGTAGTAATAAATAAAAAAAGAGACGGTTTCCCTAAAGAACTAAAGAGAGATAAACAAGGAACTTGGTTTAACTTAGAGCATATAATGGATTGGCACTTTAGACTCTATATGAATTATGATAAATCCAACCGGACGAATAATCGTCAAAAGAATTTAGTGTATCGCTTTTTGGAAGAGTTAGAACAAGATTGTGAAGAAACGGCATATAGTGGAATAGATTTAGAGAGCATAGAAGGGTTAGATGAACTTGAATATAAACAGTTGGTAAAATTAGAGCTAGACGAGATAGAAAAGCTATCTAAAATTATTGAGCTAAAGAAAAAGAATACCGAAAGACAAATACAAGAGATTAAAAAAGATACCGAACAAGGGTTGCTTGTAAAAGCTGAAAATTTAGACCGTGCTATGAGTGAGTTAGCCATTATTCATAAAACAGATATGATAAATCAAGAGCAAGTATTGCCTACTATCCTAGAAGGCAAAAACTCTAATGAAATATTAGAAGAGCTTAGACAGATAAACTTTGATAGGCTTGAATTTTTATCTAAAATCATAAAAAAGGGTGCTAAATGGTTTAAAGATGACGATTATTCTCTATATGAAGTAGTGCAAGATATATTAAATGCTGTAAATAATGGCAAAACTTTCAAGGAATTGAAGAAGTGCTTAAATACATAGGAGAAAGACTACAAAAAGCTTATTACAGAGAAGAGCATTTACATTTTGAAGAGTGGGCTGAAAAAAAAGTTGTTTTTCGCTCTACTGATGTATCTCCGCTTCTTGGTAATTTAAATCTTAAGTATTCACCGCATTATAGAAAACTTATGCAACTAATAGAGAGACCTCTAACAATGGATTTATATGCTAAATGGGCTTCTCAAAGCGGTAAATCACTCTTTGGTATGCTATGTGCGGCTTATAAACTAGATACACAACCGGCAACAGTCCTTTATATGCAACCTATTAAAGAGGATATACCTAAAATGCTAAGCTTAAAAGTTAATCCTATTCTTAAGTCCATACCTGATTTATGGGCTAAATTTGAGGATTACAAGGAGCAAGAGAAAATAAGAACGAAAGACGCTATAAAAAAGTTAGCCGGTGGGAACTTGGTTGTTAGTGGTAGTAGCGTAAAAGAGAGAAAATCTTTAACAACCCCTATGTTAATAGCTGATGAGGTAGCAGAGTTTGACAAAGGGGCTTTTAGTGAGGCAAGAGAGAGAACTAAATCGTATCGTAAATTTTTCCCCAAACATATAGGTCTATCTACTATTGTAAATCCCGAAGATGAAATATTCACTAACTATGACAGTGCGGAAGTTAAGCTGGAATGGCGATATATATGCCCTGAATGTAGCAAAGACTTTTACCCTGATATGATTAAATATCCTACTAGAGAGGAATATGACAAAGAGGACTATGTATTTTATGCAAAGAAAAACGCTTATGTAGAGTGTCCGCATTGTAAATATCACATAGACAATGAAACAAAAGATAAAATGATATTCAATGGTGGTATGGATTGGTTTGTGGTCGATAAAAACGGTAGCAAACTATTTAAAGTAGAAGATTTAACAAACGAGCGAAGTTTTGGTGTAGATATGAACTCTTTAGGCAGTTATTTTGCTCCTTATGAGGATATAGTTGATGAGTTGATAAAAGCCGGAGATGATCCAATCAAACTTGACAAAGTATATCGCGGTTGGTTGAATAAATTCTACGAAGATGAAAAAACAGAAAAAAGAGAAGCTGACGAATTAACAGTTTTAAGTTTAGGACTGGAGGAATTTATAATACCGGACGACACAATAGCGGTTTATTTAACAGTTGATACACAAAAAGATCACTTTTGGGTGCTTATAACAGCTTTTAGATTAGGCGTAAATCCTCATGTGGTATGGGCTGGAAGAGTCGAAACATTTAATGATATTGATGCACTATATGACTTAGACTTATACTATCAAGACGGCACTAAATGGGGCAGGGGCATAAAAAGACAGTTTATAGATATGCAAGGTTATGTGGAAAAACAAAATAGTTTTAATGAAGATACAGGCGAAGTGATAAGTGAAATAGTAGTATCAAGACCTTTGGAAGTTAGAGACTATGTAATTAGAAGAGCCGAAGAACTGGGGAGCGATAGTCAGTATGAGCGAATTTATCCCACTAAAGGACAGCAATTTTTAGCAAATGACGAGCCTTATGCTTTTGGAACTATGAGCTATGAACTAGAAAGAGGACGAGAAAAATACAAAATGAAGTATGTTAAGCTTGGAACAGTATATCTTAAGTTGCAAGTTATGCAGTCTATTTACAACGGAATACAAGCTATCAATCAAGAGCTAGATGTCTATGAGAAGTGTTTAACTATTAACGATACTATCATAGAAAAATATAAAAACTCAACCAAACATAATCCTTATAACTTTTTAGAACAGATTACAAGTGAGATTTACGGATATGATCCGAACTCTAAATCAAAATACAAAGTTTTTATACAGGTAAAACCTCAAAACCACCTTTTGGACTGTATGGTTATGGCTTGGGCTGGTGCTATTATGGATAATTTATATGCAGTTAAAGAAGTTCCACCTAAACAAACGGCTAAGGTTGATTTAAAAAGTTTTATTGTATGATTTTAAAAAATTAATTGTTAAAAAATCAAAGGGAGTTGGATAGCCCCATTATCCTATCCCTTTAAGTCCTATATTATACTAAAACAAACTTAATATAGGTTTAAGTAACGGAAGAACCGATTGGGGAGTGTTGAGGCACTTAAAAGTCGCACGGAGCGAAAGCTTAAAGCGGAAAAATAGAAGCAAGTGTAGCTATATGCCACAATGGATTTTTAATCCACTACTACGATGATGAAGCCTAAGTCTTTAAAGATATGGCGGAAGCTAGGGTAAGGGTTGTCGCCCTAGTCAATATACATCGTCCAAAGTTTATTACACTCACAGAAACTTTGGTGTGCTATCTGGGAGCGAGAACTCAACGGAGGCAAAAAAGTAGTCCTAAAATAGGCTACTTATGCACTTTAAAAGCTTAAATCTAACAAAGGCAAACATTATTGTATAAAATTTAAGCAATTATACTGTATAATAATGCAAACTTTAATGGGAAAAGCCGTGAGGACAACAGAAGAAGAAATAGAATATCTTGAAAAACAACGAGATTACTTAGAAAGTATATTGTCTAATCAAACTCCATATAAGGCTTTGCAATCCCAAAAAAATGGTGCTAGAACAGAGTTTACAGATCCTCTAAAGGTTGAGGAGATGCTACAAAAAATTAAAAACAAGTTAGCGAGTTTAAAATGATAACAGCTATTCAAATGCTAACAAGTATCCTACAAGGTAGTAATGGTAAGCTTGATTTTACTAACAAACCAGATGGTTTTATAGAAGATTACGGAGATTTTGCACAAAAAGTAAGAAGTGAGATAAACTACTATAACCTCAACGGAACTGATGTACCTAGTATTATAAATGCAGTTGTTAGCGGTGTTATCGGTAGTGGTATAAACATACAATCAACTTATCAAGATAAAGCAATACAGACACAATTTGAAGATTTACTAGAAGAGCATAGCGAAGTGGGGAACTTTACAACCTGCGGCAGGTTTAGCAGAGATGAAGCACTTAGGAAGATAGTAGGCTATGAAACTTTACAGGGTGGCGTTTTGGTAAGACATCACTACAATCCAAAATGGAACATACCATATCGCTTGGAATTAATACCTGTAACAATGATAGATACGGCACAGACTGATTATACATATAAAAATGGTTTAAAAGCACAAAACGGTTTAGTGAAAGACAAATACAATCGTATAGTAGGAATATACCTATATACAAACTATGATAGAACTAAATCTAAGGTATATTCTACTAAAGATTTGGCTTTTTACTCAACAAATTGGATAGATTTATCTCAATATACGGCAGTTAGTAGATTGGTGAGTATAATCCCTCAATTAACGGATACAATGGATTATCTTAAAGCGGAAGTAAAAAGTGCCAAGAAAAAAGCCGACGCAGGGGCTTATTGGACAACAGAACTATACGACATACTGATAAAAATGTTAAAAGATGAGTTAAAAAGCTTAGGTAATACTAAAGCACAAAAGACAGAGATAAAAGAAATTATCAATCTTTTAGCACAAAGAGGTAGTATGCCTGACGGCTTGACTCCACTTCCTAGAGATGACAAAGTTTATCAAATAGAGCATAAAGCCGACAGTGTATATAAAACAGTAGCAGACAATACGGAAAAGAAAATCGCTAGTGCAGTAGGTGGAAGTAGTGTATCTATCTATAAAGATATAGAAAAAGGTAATTATTCTTCCATAAAAGCCGGAATAAGTTTTGATGAAGAACATTATAAAATGGAGTTTGCTAAGCTAACAGACCATATCATAAGACCTTATTTGCAAAGATTGTTTATGATTGGAGTTCAAACTAAGAAAATAGCAATAGATAAGAAAACTTTTTTTGACAATCCTAGACAATTTTATAAATTTGATATACTAAGACAATCTAAAAGAGTAATTGATGAGAAGAAGGAAGCTGATAGTATAGCTAAACATTTAGCAAATGGATCAACTACTCTTAAACGAGTATATGCTGAAAATGGGCTAGATTATCTAACAGAAAAAGAAAAACAAATAAGATTAGATATAGAAGTAGAACTTTTAGAACAAAAACTAAGAAAAGATGCAGGGCTAAGTCCTAAAAAGGAAGAAAATGTTTGATATATTTGCAAGACTCAAAAACGAAGTATTTATCGTAGAGCCAAACTATGCGCAGGAGCTTTTAAAAGGTTTAGAAAGCATAAAAGCAGGGACAACACATACAGCAATAGCAAACGAAGATGTTACTTTACAGGTTATAGAGAATGTAGCCGTTATAGCACTTGACGGTGTAATGTATAAGAAAAATATCGGTGGAATGTGTGAAACTGTGGCTAGTTATGATAAAATATCTTTATTGATAGATGAAGCCGAGCGGAATGCTGAAGTTGATACTATACTATTTAGAATAGATACGGCAGGTGGAAGTGTAGCAGGCGCAGACGCAGTAAGAGAGAAAATTAAAGCCTCTTCTAAAAAAACTATTCTTTATGCTGAAAATTTACTAGCTAGTGCTGGATTATGGGTGTTTAGTGTGGTAGATGAGATTTATTCTAACGAAACTACGCAAATAGGAAGCATAGGTGTAGTTGTAATGTGGGAGGAGAAAGCGGAAGGTAAAACAGTAAGACATATAGTTTCTTCCAATGCTCCCAATAAAGTATGTAATATAAATGATAAAAAATGCCAAAGCAGAATACAAGCTAAGTTAAACAGATACGAAACTATGTTTTACAATAGGCTTGTAGAGGCTTTTAATAAGGATAGAGAAACAATACAAGCGGATTTTAACGATGGAGATACTATATTTGCAAGTGAAGCATTTGAAAAAGGGTATATTAAAGAGCTTCTTAGTTTTGAAGAAGTGCTAAATTTGGCAGTTATGCCACCAGAGGGAAAAATAACAAATACAATGCAAGGAGATACTATGTCTAAGGTAACAGAGAGTGCCACCGTTGCAAAAACCGATGGTGGCGAGGCAATGAAAGCAAAAGACGAACTGATAGCTACTCAAAAAGAGACTATCACGGATCTAAGAGGTGCTTTAGAAGCTAAAACAGAGCAAATACAAGCTATGCAAGAGCAAATTTCAGCGTTAAAAGCTGAAAAAGATACACTTTTAGAGAAAATGCAAGTAACACTAAAAGAAGCAGAGGCTTTGGGAGTATCTGATGCGGAAGCGATTTTGAAAGCTGTAAATGCAAAAGACGACGAAGAGGCGAGTAAAGCACTTATGGAAGCAAAAAAAGACGAAGCGGTTGCTCTACAAGAGGGCGGAGAAGATGAAGAAGCTAAAGTCGAAGAAGCGATATTGGCTTGGGCTGAAAAAAATAAAATTAGGAGTTAAGAATGGCTGATACACTAGGCGTAACACAAGAAACAGTAGATAATCTGTTTACAGCTACAAAACCTTTAACAACTTCTAAACACTACCAGTTAGTGAGCGGAACTTGTAAAAGAGGTGAGGCACTTAAAAGAGACGGGGCAGGATTGGCTCCACTAGCGGCGACAACTGATGAAGTATATTGTATATCTACAATAGATGCGGATGCAAGTGGTGGTGCAGTTGATTTAACATACTCTACAAGTTGTAGTGTTTTGGGAAGCGAAATAGTATTTGCAACCGGTACGCTAAATGACTTTAGAGACAGTTTTGTAACAAATACACAAATTTTGGTTGAGGAGTAAAGAATGGCTACTAGCTTAAAAACAATAGAAAAGGGAGTATCTACTATTGTAGAGGTTGATAACGGTATTATTAACCTACTATTCCCTGTAAAAAGAAGAAACACAACAGAATATATCGAGTATGATACTGCAACGGTTGAGGGTGTACTGCCTGAATACAACAGTTTTAGAAACAGTGCTAATGTAGTACAAAAAGACGGTTGGGATGTAGTAAGAGTTGCTCCTGCAAACTTTAACGAAAGTATTACACAAGAGGCAATCGATGCCTTTGAAAGGCAATTCGGACAAAGTGAAGAGGGGAACGGTACAATAGATAGTAAAACCATGTCTATTCTTACACAACTAGGAAAGCTTAGACTTAGAAGTGAAGTGATGAAGAAAAAAATTACTTACGAAGCACTAACTAAGTTTAAAATAGAAAAAGGTTTTGTTGATAAAAACGGCAATGTTCAAGATATCGTGTTTGGAGTTCCAACAGAAAATAGAAAAATAGTTTCTACTACATGGGATGATGCAAATGCAACACCGCTTGATGATATAAAAAATCAAGCAAAAGTGTTAAAAGTTCCTCCTACATATTGTATTATGAACGATACAACTTATGATTATTTTGAGGGAAATGCACAGGTTCTAACAGCAAACAAAGATGACGGAACTAGAAGAAATTTTGTTCCAAATGAAAAAGTTGTATCCGGTAAAGATCTATATTTAGCAGGTAAAATTATATATAGAGGACTTATACTTGATGTATATGTAGAAAAAGGAACTTATGAAGATAAAAACGGTGTTACACAAAAATTCTTACCAGATGGAGAAGTTATACTAGCAAGTCCAAAAGGTGAGTTTCACTATGGAGGCATACCAAAAATAGCAAACGACAAGCCTGTCGTTTTAGCAAAAGAGTTTGATGTTTCAAAAGTGTTGCAACAAGATCCTCCTATGCTGAAATATATATATAAGTCTGCTCCACTACCAGTATTGAAAAATGGTAATGCTTTTGGTAGCCTACAAGTTTTATAAGGAGTAGAAAATGAAAGTAAAAGTTAAATTTCCATACGGAGATAAACCGACAGGAAGTATCGTTGATATAAAAGATGAGAGAGCTAAAAGGCTTATCGCAAACGGTGATGCCGAAGAAGTCAAAGCAAAAGGAAAAGACAAGTAGGGATAACCCTACTTGTTATAGCTATGAACGCATACGATTTATTAAAACAATCTCAAGCCGAATTTGTTTTAAATGAAAACTTAGGTATATCGCAAGAGGTTGATTATATAAAGCCTGACGGTACTACCTATAAAGTAAGATGTTTTGTGGCTATTGATAACTATCAAGAAGAGGACGACAGAGGACGAAAAAAAGCTGATACGGTAAGATGTGAGAATATGGTTTTAACCGAGCCACCTACACAGCAAGATAAGATTATCATAGATAGTGAAGAATACCGTGTAGATGTTTGGGTTAAGAACTTAGGATTATACGCTGTAACCGCTGTTCGCAAAGAACACACAGCAAGAAGGTTTAGAGATTGAAAGTTGTAATAACCGACACCACTATACCTGTATTTAAAGAAATGATAGGGCGGTCGTATGGATTAGCCAGACAAGAACTACAAGTAAGCGGTTATATGCTTATGAAAGAGGAACGAATACAGTTTCTTAGGAGTCATCATCACTGGTTTCAAGAGTATCGTAACGGCAAAAGGGTAATATGGAAATCTAAAAGTTTAAGACTTTTAGGGATAAGGTTACTACACAGTACAGGCGAAATCGCTAATCCTAAAAATATGGCTAGTTTTATAGGTTATAGTATGAGTAATGATCCGACAAGTTTATCTGTTACAGTCGGAGGGGCTTTTAGAGATTTTAGACCGCCCAAATATCGAAATGGTGTCTTAGTTGGTAATCTTCCAAGAATAAGTGGTGTTACAAAGCAAGGTGCTAGTATTTTGCACAAACTAAATACAGGCGAAATCAATAGATACAATCCTTATTATTACAAAACAATGAAAAGATTTGAAAATGCTAAATATAAAAAACGCCATTTTGTAGAAAAAGCTTGGGCGAGAGCAAAAGCAAGTATTTTTGCTAGATTTAAACGAAAATATCCCGAAATGTATGCCGAAGCCTTTAACAGTATAAAACCAAAGGAAAGAAAATATGCCTAGTTTATTTGATTTGCAAATGTATATATTTGAATTATCGCAACAACAAGATTTTAAAGATTTTTATATGCCTATTTTAGGGGAAGAGCTATCGGTATATGTAGATCCAAACGAATATACAAGAGTAAATACACGCACAAACCTTTTTATCCATAAAATGGATAAAGAAATTGTAGAGACCGAAGAAAATAACGAATTTAATTTACAGTTTATTATCGATGCTGTTTTATCTGATGACATCGTTAATAAGCCGGAAGTGTTAGGAAATTTAACATATTATCCGACCATAAGAGATATAGAAAAGGTAGCAGATAAGCTAATGCAAATGATTAAAGAAAATACCGCACTTTTAGGAGATTGTAGTATAATGTTAAGTAAATATAATATATTGGTTAGTGATATAGGCGAGTCAAACGACATACAAGTGATAGCAACAATGCAACTCATACAAGAAAAATACATATAGGAGCAAAACATGGGATACCAAATAAGTGAAATAAGGTGGTACAAAGAGGATACAGTCGGACAAAAACCTGCAAGTCCTTCAAACCTACTAATAAAACCGGAGAGTTTTCAACCAAAAGAAGATCAAAAATCCGAAATAGCTAAGTGTTTAGGTGCAGGCGGAGAGCCTAGCGGGAAAATTTATGGAGATAGTGATTATACAGCTGATTTAAGCGTATATTTAAGTGGTGATTTTATGCCAGTTATTCTTCATCACTTAATCGGAGATATAACAAGTGTTAGCGACGCAACATCTAACGATTGGGCGGCTGATACGGCTTATGTAAAAGGCGATATTGTAAATCATAGTGATGGCTCACATAGCTTGGTAGCATTGCAAACCGGAACGAGTGGAAGCAGTGAGCCAGATTTAACAAATGCAAATAACAACGATGTTATTACGGACGGAACAGTCAAATGGGTTGTAAAACCTAGACTTAAAAAATACACCGGTAAAAGAACTGATTGTGTTAAATCTTTTGGAATAGAAACAACTTTAAAAGACAACTGTAACAGTGGAGCAAGTGATATAAAAACTAGACTTCAAGGAGCTTTTTTAACTTCGTTTGAGTTTGGTAAAACAGCGGATATGGTGAGTGCTAAATCTTCTACGAGTATCGTATCATACTATTTAGACAATAGCATAACAAATGACAACTATGAAGCACAAGGCGGAACAGATACGGCACTAGAGCAAGTGTATTACGGCAAGTCTGATATAACTATCCTACTTGACGGTGTAGAGCCTACAATGCACAAAGAGGCGAAAGTATCTTTTAAGCGTCCGGTTATATTAGAACCTACAATAAAAGACAACGAAAAAATAGAAGGATTTGACATAATCGAGGCGACAGGAAATCTAAGCTGTGTTTTAAGTGCGGATACTTTTAAAAGAGGCGAGTTACATGAAGTTAAAAAGTTGCAAATAATTTACGAGAAAAACGGAGAAAAAGCAACGATAACTTTCAATAGAATAGTTTTTGATAAAGATCCTATTGAAGCAGAAGTTGGGAAAAGTGCTATGATCAACGGAACTTTTACAGCCGTAGGAGATCAAGACTTAACAGCGGTTGAGTGGGAATGTATAAGCGGACTACAAAACTACTAAGGAGGTTAAATGATAGAAGAGATATTAAATAAGATAGGGGATAACCCTATCGAAGAGCCGAAGATTTACGAGTGGGTTAAAAATGGCGAAATGGGTAAAATAGCCATTGAAGCTTTTAAAAGAATAGATAAAACAAAAGAAGATATAGCGGCTATGAATAGTGAAGAAGTAGCCGAAATAGTTAATAAAGTGGCTATGCATGTGTCTTCTTATAGGGAAATAGAAGATATTAAAGAGATCTTTAACAATAAAAGAGAAGATATTGAGGATTTAATCGAAACAATCGTTGAAACAGCATGGATACCAAACAAAGCAGATATAAAAGCGGTAGTTAAGCAGTCCTTAGAGAGTGTAGTATCAAGACTGCAAAACGGACACTTTAAATCTACACCAAACACGGAAAACAGAAAGTTACCTAACTTCTTAGAAGCCGAAGAGCTTATGGACTTAGCAACCAAAAGAGAAGAGGCATTTTTAGATAAAAGATATGAAGAAGCGGAAAAGTTTGATAAAAAGTTTCAAGACAAAGTTTTTAAAATAAGCGGACTCGATGTTAAAAAGCTAACCGAATGGGAAAAGGGGCTGGTTTTGGCGGAGGCACAGGCTAGTTTAGTAAACACATACAAGACCGCAAGGGGAAAGCACTAAAAAAGCTTTATGAGTGGTATTATAACGAGCGTTATATACAGCTTAGAAGCTTTACAGAAGGTATGAGCTTATCTGATATCTATAAGATTGACGATAAAGAAGCCTCTAAAGAGTTCATAGAGGCTTTAACTTATCCGAATGTGGATAAAATATCTTTTAAGATGTTTGAATTTCTAGTGCAAAACATTAGCTGTGGAGTAATCACAGTATCAAACAAAATAGGATATAATAAAAATACTTTAGAGGAGTTGGCGTTAAGAAGAGGTATCGATTTAGTGCCGTTTGATTGGTTTGTTAATATGATGATTGAAAAGGAATTACATGCCGAGTAGTGTAGTAAGTATAAAAGCCGATATAGGCGAATTAACCAAAGCACATGAGATTATCCAGCAACAATCAAGAGATACTTTTTTACAGTATGTCAAGAATGTTAAAAAAACCGAAACGGCTATCGACGGACTAGAAGCAAAGCTGACAGAGTTAAGAGCAAAACAAAAGGCTCTATCTCTTGAACGAAACAATATGACTACAAAAGAGTATAATCAACAAAAACGATTATACAAAGAACAAGAACAATTACTAAAAAAAGATATATCCGACGAAAAAAGAAGATTATCCGACTTAGCACAGAAGTATAAACAGCTTGACTCCGTAGCGAAACAGGCGGCTAGGAGTCAAAAAGGCTTTGCTGATACGACGAATAAAACTAGTAAGACTTTAATCCGTCATATTAGAGAAATGGAAAGTATCGTCGTAGCTATATTTGCTATGAAAAAAGCCTATGATATGACACTTGGTATGGGATTTGAATATAACAAACTCATAGAACAAGAAACTATCGGTTTAAAATTCCTAATAGCACAAAACTTACAAGGGAAAGATGTAGTTAAAAAGTTTGCTTTAGCACAACAAGAAGCAAACAAAGCTCTTAAAATAGCAAAAGAAATAAATGTAGAAACTCCGCATACTTTAGGCGAAACTTTACAAATATATAAACTTATAATTCCTCAAGTGCTTAAATACGGTGGAACATTAAAAGAAGCCGGAGAGATAACAAAAGGTGTATCTATCTTGGCTAGTTCTATGGGAGTAGAGTTCCAAAATCTTTTAAAAACAGTAGATAGTTTAATGAGCGGTGAAATGAAAGAAAGTGGTCTTAAAAGATCGCTTGAACTAGTAGGGTTATCTCAAAAAGCTATCAAGCAGACTATAAAAGAAAATGGCGACTTAGTAGGGCTTTTTATAGAAAAACTTAAACAAGCAGGAGTGGCAGGTAAAGAGTTTGGTATGAGCTGGCAGGGTGTATCCGCTAAAATGAAAAATGAGTGGGATGCCGTTATGGGCGAAATACAAAAACCACTTTTTGATAGTGCCAAAGCCGAAATGCTTGAATTTGCAGAGTTTTTAAGAGAAAATAAACAAGAAATAATAGATTTTACAAAAATCACAATAGAAAATATAAAAACAGTAGGTAGTTATTTTAAGGAAGCTACGAGCTTTATATGGCAGCACAAAGAAGCTGTAATGAATTTAGCAACAGCTTATGCAGTATTTAAAATAGGTGGTAAACTAGGTTTAGGCATAGAGGCTATTGTAGGAAGCTTTTCTAAATCAAGTGGGATAGTTAGATTATTAACAAGTAATGTCAAATTAGCTACTAAAGCACAATTAGCATTTAATGCGGCGGCTAGGCTAAATCCTTATGTCTTAATGGGAGTGGCTATCGCTGGTGGAGTTACAATTTTATTAGATGGTATTAAGAAATTAGAAAAAGAACAAGAAAAACTAAACCACCAAATACAAACTGCCCAAAGAGATGAGATACTGTCTCTTAAACATAGAAAACAAGAATATAAAAAATCTATTGATAATCTTAACCAAATGATACAAAAACAAGAGGAACTTGTAAAGGCTGGAAAAGGAAATGAAAAATTTTTACAAGGACTTATCAAGGCAAGAGACACACAAATAGAAAAATTAAAACACATAAAAGAACTAACATTTGTTAGCAATGAGAAACAAGTCGAGCAAATAAAATATCAAATTAAAAAACTATCCGAAGCAGAAAAAAGACAACAAGCTTTAGCAAATATAGAACTAGAGAGAAACGAATTTGCTAAAAAACAAGTAGAATTATATGAGAAATGGAAAAAATTAGGACTTGATAGTAATGATGCTAAAGTTAGATTAGAAGCCGAAAAAGCTTATCAAGAAGAGGTTTATAAACTAAATCAAGAGTATCTAAAGAAAAAAGAAAAATCAGCTCTTAGATCACATAGTCAAATACTCAAACAAAAAAAAGATACTCTAAGCAAGATGTTAAAAGAACTTGACTATGAAAAAGCATCAAAAAATATACAATTTGATAGGGATTTATGGAATTTAGAGGGTGACACATACGGAACAGAAAAAAGAAAATTAGATCAAGCCAACTTTGAAGTAGAGATAGCAAAAAGAAAGCTAGAAGTTGTAAAAGGCACTGAAAAACAAAGAGATGCCGAACTAGAGCTACAAAGAGCTATACTAGCACGAGACAAGCAACAAAGAAAAGCCGATCAAGCTAGAATAGAACAAAGCGGAACAATAGTAGAAGTTATCAAAAAAGCCAATGAAAGCTATAAAAGTCAAGTTTTAACTACTAATCAACTTATAGAAAAATCCTATAAGTTGACTTTTGATAGGTTAACTGATGGTATAGCTGATTTTGTAGCAACAGGTAAAGCGGACTTTAAAGAGCTAACGGCGAGTATCTTAGCTGATTTGTCAAGAATATATATGAAACAAGCAATGTTACAAGCTCTTGGTTTAGGTGGTAAAAGCAGTGGTGGAACTGATGTTATCACTGGTGCAGTTATGAGCTTGTTTAGTGCAAACGGTAATGCTTTTAGTCAAAGCGGGCACATATCCGCTTATGCAACGGGTGGGGTTTTTACAAATAGTATAGTAACTAAACCTACTATGTTCCAATATGGTGGAAGCAACTTAGGAATAATGGGTGAAGCTGGAGAAGAAGCTATTTTACCTTTAACAAGAATAGGTAAAGATTTAGGAGTAAAAGCTCAAACAAGCCCAGTTAATATAGTAGTAAATACTTATACTTCTAAGGAAGTTAAAGTAACACACGAAGAAAAAGACGGTAAACATTATGTAACTATTGAAGAAGTACCAGAAATAGTTAGAAATACTGTTATAGGTGATATGGGTAGAGGTAGTAATAAAATGGCTAAAATATTTGACAATAAGTACCAAAGGAAAGTAGGATGACAGAAGAAGCAAAACAAAGATATTTAAGCACATATAGTGAAAAAGTAGCTATTGATACTATTGAATTAAAATATCCTAACAATAGTAAAATATGGAGATTTTGTCTTTATCCTACTCCTATAACAAAAAAAATAGAGGACGACTCTTTGGTAGAGTTTGTTCCTTTTAACTTCAAAGTAGGCTTTCCTAAAAAAAGTGAATTTATGGACTATCAATTTCCTTTGGTTTTAGACGGAGCAGACGCAAGTATTTATGAAGAACTTACAGAGTATTTAGCAAACTCTAATGAAGCCGTTGATTTTAAATGGAAAATGTATTTTGAAGATAGCGTTGATATACAAGCTAGTTCAGATATGCCTTATAAATTATACTCTCCTACTTTTAATTTCACTGAAAATTCATTAACTTTTAGTGGTGGTTTACCTGATTTTGTTAATCAAACTTTATCAGCTAAAAAATATAATTATGTAGATTTCCCGATGTTAAAGAGTGTGTATGCTTAGTAAATACATAGGAATACCGTATAAAGAATTAAACTGTATTCAATTTGTTTGGAAAGCCTACAAAGAAATATTTGGTAAACCCATGAGACTGTTTTTTAACCCTAAAGATTTTAAAGATAATTTAGAAGATAGATTAAAGTTATTTAAAGAACATCAAAAATTAGCTAAATACTTAGACAAGCCTAAAGATTACTGTTTGGTTTTTATGGGATTTAATCACGACAAAATATATCATATAGGTTTTTATTATCAAGGGTATATTTATCATAGTGAAGAAGATTTTGGAGTTAAGTGTGAAAAACTTGACAAAGTTAAAAAAAGATTTAAAATAATGGAGTTTGTAGAATATGAAACTGATAGTAACTAAAGATAAAGACATTATAAAAAACACTACTTGCTCCTATAAAAATTTAGAGGAGCTTTTATTAAAAGAGTTTCCTCAAGGTTTTAATAAAGGAACACAACTTTTTATAAAATTTGAAGAGCTAGAAGAAGTAAAGCTAGATAAGCTTTTAGATGATGACTTACTAGCTAAAGAATTTAACGATGAAGTTGTAGTTATTGTTACGGAAAACCCAGAAGGAGGAAATGGGCTTTTACAAACTGTAATAGGAGTTGCATTAGCGGTGTTTGCTCCTACTTCGATGGTTTGGTTATCTAACTTAGGTGTAGGACTGGCTTTAGGTGGTATTTCGCAAATGCTTATGGATAAGCCAGAAATACCGCAAGAAGTTACCGTTAAAGACACTCCAAAAGCGGAAGAAGTTTTTACTACACAATTTAGTCAAGTTAAGCCAAAACTAGGAGAAATGATACCAGTAGGTTATGGAACTTTTAAAAAATCTCCTGACTTGCTTAGTGAGTATGTATATTATTATAACAATAATGAGTATCATTGCTTAACTACTTGTTTAGGTTATGGTGATTATAATATTAAAAATATGTATTTAGGGGATACGCCTATACAGAATTTTATAGGTAACAAAAATCATTATTTAGAAACATACAGCACTTTATTTAATAATGGTAAATTTGAAATACCTGATACAAGCAATGTTAATATACCAATAAGTGATGAATATAATGCAGAATATTTTTTAGTATGGGATACTAATTTACAAGGTGTTATTGATGAGTATTTATATATTGATGTATATATAGAAGGAGATAGTGAAGGGGATATAACAATAGAAACTTCATTGTTCGATGATGACAATAATGTTATAACTGCATTTAGTAATGATGTATCCATAACTTATAATGACGGGAATAATACATATACAGGTAGTTTTGTTGTTAATGTAGAAGATTATTTGCCTTATAACGGAGGAAAAATATCGGTAGATTTTAAGCAAACTAATGGAGATACTATTAATAATTTATATGTATATAATTTAAATATAGATTTAAGTTATGTAGCAAGTGCTATACAATACGGTATTTTTAAAGATAACGAAGATTTACAATGTATAGATTTTGATTATCCTTATGCTAAATATGAAACTTTTAATGTAACTGCCCCAGAAAAATATAGATATTTTATACCACATTCAAGCAATGAACTTGACAAAGTTGAAATACTAGATGAGCCTATGAGTTATTTTACAATAGCTGAAAATAAAAAAATAACAGGCTGTAATATTAATTTAATAACTAACGGTATATATAATACAAACGATGACGGAAGTTTATCTGATTACACAGTGGATTTGACTTTAGAGATACAGAGAAAAAGTGACGGGGCTATTATAAGTAAAGATTTTTCTATACATACAAGCGATTTAGTAGATGCTACAAAAAACACCCCTATATTAGCGACTCTAAAAATATATGACGGAACTTTGTTTATATACTCCGCAAACAGAAATGAGGTTGTTGATTATTATGCTGATATTTTTACAGGTGAAAAAGATACATACTATATGAGAGTATTAAGAAGAACTCCTTTAGCAAATAGTCAAAGAATTAGTGATAAAGTATATCTAAATGGTGTGTATGCATGGGAAAATATGTATAGAGACGATACCGAAAATGCAGGTAGTGGACTTTTTAGTTATTTAGTAAAAGATATGACTTTTATCAATTTCAGAATACTAACTACCGATACAATCTCTAATAGTTCCGTAAAGAATATAACAGTAGAAGCTGAAAGAACAGTAAAACAAGTTCCTAATACATTGGATAAAGTTATAGAAGATATATTTACAAATGAGGTTTACGGTGGAAGGTTTAGTAAAGACTTTTTAAATTTGCCAGAAGTTGAAGAAAAGTTTAATTGGTGTTTTACACAAAATCAAACAATTTTAGAAGCTATTAGAAAAGTTGCTATAAGTGGTATGTATATGCTTACTAGCGATAACGGTATATCTTTAAGTAAAATTGAAACAAAACCTAGACAATTAGTGATACCTGCTGAAAGGTATAAAGACCTAATTTTAGAAGCGACTACTAAAAATGAGTTTAGTAAAGACGGATATAGAGTATTTTACAGAGATGAAAATTTTGAAGAGCAATATGTTACTTATCCTGAAACAGCTAGTTACCCGAATGAACTTAGATTATATGGTTGTAGTGATGTAGAAATCGCTACTAAATATGCTAAATATCTTTATTTAGCCGAAGTAAAAAGAAATGAAAAATATAGTTTTACTTTAGATGAATTAGGGGAAACTTTAGAACAGTTTATGAGGGTTGGATTGGCTATTCAACATACACGGGTAGGTTATGGTGATACTGTATCTTATATAACAAGTAATATAATAACAACTACTAACAATATTACTTTTGACGGATTACCTTTTAGTGATTTTAAAGAATATATAAACGGTACGGTAGGAATAGTTTTTTATGATGATACATTAACGCCTAGTGAAACTTTATATGTTAAAAAATTAACTTACAATACAATAGAATTATATGACACTTTGCCTAGTTGGGTAGGAGTAAATACTCCTTTTCATTTAGGATTTATCGATAAATTTATTAAAGATATTATTATAGAAGAAATAATTCCTAACGGAGATGGTACAGTTAAAGTAAGTGGTAGGGTTTATAATGAAGAAGTTTATACTTAGGAGGTTACTATGGAATATCCAAATATCAAGAACCCTTTAATTGATGAATTTGCAGTTGAACAACCTACAAACAACATAGTAACCTCTCAAATAGGATATGCAGTAAACAATAATATAACTAAAGCAAAAATCAGAAAAGCTAAAGTTACTTTTATCTTCACTAAAGAAGAGTTTAATATATTTAAAATATGGTATTTTGGGGATTTAAACAATGGTTTAAAAAGCTTTACTGTAAATTGGAAAGATTTTGAAGAAGTGTATTTTACAGAAGGAAGTAATATGAGGATAAGAAAATTAGGAAGTGAAGTTTATCAAATTGAAGGTATGATTATAGAAGAAGTTAATAAATTTAATGCTAAAATAGGTGAAAGTATATCTACAATTTGTGATGCTTGTAGCTGTACGAACGAGGTGATTGAACAATGAATTATCCAAGTAGCTTACCAGCACCTTTAATTAAAAACTTTGAAATAAATATACCATTTGCAGTAAGAATAGTAGAATACAACAGAAAACCTATACCACAACCCTTAGTAAGTGCAAAAGTAACTTTTTTCTTATCTGAGAATAAATTACAAAATTGGAATAATTTTTATTATATAGATTTAGAAAACGGTACTCAAGAATTTATAGTAGATTGGGAAGATTTTAATAGAGTTAAATTTGTAGGTAAGCCTCAAATTACTACGATAGGTAATAAATTTTATGAGGTTACTTTAAACATAGTTTCTTTAGATGATTATAAAGAATTAGCGACTAATGAAGCAAAAGTTCCTATGTGTGAGTATGTTACCTGTTTAGAAGATTTTTTAGGAGTTTACAGTGGATTGTAATATAACATTTACACAAGTAAAAGAAAAAGTTTGTGAATATACAAACAAGTTTTTAGAATTAATGACAAAAAATAATGATGAAACCGTAGAAATTGAAGGAGTTACTTATAATAGTTTTAGAAAAGAGATAAAAGAGCTTGTAGGAACTCAAGTCGTAACCCCTGATAGTACTACGACATTTACTAATAAAACTATAAATGACATAAGTAATATTGTAGGAGCTAATCATATACACTATAAAGTAAAAGCTACTGAAGATTTAGTAAAAGGTGATGTTGTTAAAATCGTTGGGTATAATCAAGGTGAGGACGCTACGGAAGTGGCTAAAACCACAACGGTAAATTGTATAGCTTTTGGAATAGTTGAAGAGGATTTAACAAACGGTAGTTTTGGGAAAGTAATATCAAATGGTACTTTAGAAGGTTTAGACACCTCCGCTTGGACTGAAAATACTATACTATATAGCGACGGTGCAGGTGGCTTGACTGATACTAAACCTACAACAGGTACTTATCAATCTTTAGCGATAGTTTTAAAATCTAACCAAAACAACGGAGCTATTTATTTTACAGCCAGTGAACCAGTGAGAACAAATAACCAACTTTTAGAAGATTTGAAAACAGTTGATGGAAGTGGTAGTGGACTTGATGCGGATCTTGTAGATGGAGTAGAGAGGCATTTATTAGGTATAGGCGGTAGTGGTTATTCTGTAATTGATGAGACTGCTAATAGAGATGTGGAAATTACATATACTAATACCACTGGTAAACCTATATTAGTAATGATTAACATACATATAACCGATAGTAGTAATGATAAATATTTTAGTATTAATAACACTAATGTGTTTGTTATAGGAGGAGGAACTACTACTGGAGACCACAGTTGGGTGTGTGTAATTCCTTCCGGTGCAACATATAAAGCAACTTCTCCTAACAATAATGGTAATTACACAATAACGAAATGGGTTGAATTGAAGTAAAAGGAATAATATGCAATATTTTAGAGATATAAATAATAAAGTGTTTGCTTATGATGATAATGTAAAATCTAATGAAATACCCTCAAACTTAACTAAAATAACTTTTGATGAATATGAGAGTTTTAAAGTGTTTGGGTGTTTTGACAAAACAAGAGATGCTATAACAGCAGAGTTAAGGTTAAGGGAGGCAAAAGAAAAATTTACCAAAACTTTACAAGATTTTAACAATGCTGTTTTAAATTATTTGGATACAATTTGTAAAAGTAAGGGTTTTACTGGTGATGACAAAACAAGACCTTACAGAGCCATAGCAAACTATGTAGGTTATGATAATGTTTTTAGAGATGAAGCGGAAAAATTAGGGGCTTGGATAGCGTTAGTTTTTCAAAAAGCAGAAAGCATTGAAAAAGATGTTTTAGAAGGTAAAAGAGAATTACCAACTATTGAAGAGGTTTTAGAGGAGTTGCCTAAATATGAATAAGTTAAACATAAGCGTACCAAAAAGCAGTGATTGGAGTATAAAATTTATCTTACCTGATACAATAAACGGTATAGATACTTCAACATTAAACCCTTTATTTTTAGTAAGAGACACTAACTCTCCACAAGGAAGTCTTTTAATAAATGCAACAAATATTGAAGTATTAAATGGGGAATGTGTTGTAACAATACCTTATGACATAAGTAGAGGTATAACAGTAAAAACAGGGTATTATAACTTTATACTTTACAATACCGAACACGAATTTAGAATGTGTGAGGGGAATGTATTATTTACGGAGACTTTAAGACAATGATAGAAGTTATACTACAAGAACCTAAACAAATTGTAAAAAATATTGATGAGGTTTTGATGAATAGTATTAATTTGATTGACAATACTATCTCTAAAGAGCCTATCATTGTCATAAAAGATAGCTTAGAACTTACATGTAAATTACAAGAATGTATAGAAAGGACAATCAATGGCTTGTACTGATAAAACTTTAGAAGAAGTTAAAATAGAACAATGTGAAGCTACTCAAGCTTTGAAAGACAAAATAACAGGTGATGAAAACACAGACATAGAGTATGATGGGAATACTTATCCTAGTATTGATAAGAAAACAAAACAGGTTGTAGAGAATTATATGAATATAACTACGCCTGAATTGATAGACATTAAAAATGAGATAATAGAGAACAAAGAAACAACTATTATTAATAGAGAAGCAACAGATGAAGCACTGGCAGAAACAATAGAAGCTAAAAATGAAGCAGGAGCTATAAAATCTGATTGTGAAGCTATAAGAGATGATATAGAAGGCTATGTAATTCCTGATGAAGCTACTTACAGTCCTGAAGAAATAGACTTAAGAGCTAACACAATGACAGAAGCTGAATATCAAGCTATCGCTAAGAGCAATAGAGAAATATTTAGAAGTAGCGGGTTTGTAGAGTGGGGAAATACATATAGCCCTACATCAGGATATCGTATTAATAAAGGTTTATGGTGTCATAGTATTAGACTTGATAGTACTAGAAAAGTTCTACATATAGGTAGAAGATTATCAGATAGTATTGAAAAAACAGGTAGTCCTTATCCTGTTTTAAATATAAACGGTAATTTAATAAATTTGAAGTTCTATGATGATATTGGTCCAATGGTAGGTACGGACTACGATTATGGCACAATCTTAACACCTCCACCAGCTACATCTTTAGCAACTATAACAGATAGTAGTAATCTACCAGTAGATATGAAACAAGGTGATTTTGCTATATTAAAAGATATCAATAAAGAATTAATTGTTAATGGTGATTTTACTTCAGATGATTTATCTAGCTATTATATTAATGAAAATTATTTTACTAAAGAAATAACTGATGATGGTTTAAAGATTACTTTAAATACTGACGATGGTGTAAATAGATGGGGTGGTATTAGATTTGATTCAGTTTTTTTATTAAAAGGAGTTAAATACAAGTTTAAATTTAAAATAACAGATAGAAGTGATACAAATAAATATTTTTATATGCGCGGAATATTAAATCATAATAGCATTTATTTTCGAGATATTGGAGATTATGAAATAGAACTTATAGGAAATAATGAAAAATTAAGTTTAGATTTAGAATTTGCATCTGGAAATTATTTTATTATAAATAATATTTCAGTAAAACAAATGGGTGATCAACCAATAATAGCTTTAAAAGATGTTTCTGCAGGAATAGATATATATGAAAATCCTACTCTATTTGAAGGTAGAAAATCTATAAGTAGAAAAGACTTAGTATTTTTAGAAACTTGGCAAGAAAGAATAGCAGACAAAGGAGTTAGGTACCCATTTGGAAATATTCAATACAGAGGGGCTGATACAGATGGATTATCTGGTATAGCTGACGGTACTTTTGAAGGGAAAGAAACTTATTCTCTTTTTGGTAATTGGCAAAATGATAATGATTTGGTAGGTAAAGCTTACAAAGAAGAAGATTTAACAGTAGAAGATAAAATAAAGTTCAATTCTAACCCAGACAATAATGTATTTCTAAAAGATGGTGAAGAGTGGCAACAAAGATATAGAATTAGAGTTATAAAAGGATTAGGAGATGAGTGGTTATATATATATTCAAATAGATTTGATTTAAATAGTGGGGCATTAGCTTATTCTAGTCTATACGATAGAATACAGGCTAAATTAGATTTAACAAATATTGGAGGAGATTTAGGGGGTTATAAAGAATATAGCATAAAAGGTGAATTTAGAAACTTAAGCAGTTATGAAAATTCAGATTACGGTCATTTTACAAATAATGATTCATCAACAATACATAATGCTTTTGCACTCCCTATAGCTCTAGTACAAAAAAGAAATGACGGTATTTGGCATCCTATCTATAATGATGAAGGTACAGCTTTAGCTTATAAAGATGGTGTAGCTATGAGTATAGCTGATATATATTCAGACACTACTTATATAACATCTTTAGAAGATTGTTTTAATCCTGATAAAATAGCTGTTGTTAATAAATCAGATAGTAGTGATTTTACATCATTAACAGATTATAATAACGGTAGTGTTAGTCAAGACGATTATGCTATAACAGGTTATATAATAAGTGGCATGTCTGGTAGACCTGATGGTTTATATGCTGATGAAGTTAATGAATGTGATGTAGAAGATTTAAGACTAGACGCTAATAAAAGACCTCTTAAAGAAGAACATGATAGATATAGAAGATTAGCTGAAATAGGACAACTAAGAGGTAAAGAAGAATATTCTAAATTAAAAACTATTGATGTTACTTTAACAAGTTTATCTACTATAGCTAGTTGGAGAGGTGATGCAAATTATCTTCTTTATGATAGAATATATAATTTTGACTATATTGATTATGAAATATCAGGATATATTGTAGATGACAATAATGAAATATTTGAAATAATTTTTATTATTGATAGTTATTGTAGAGTAAATAAAATAGTTAATGGTGATATTAAATTAGGTAGTTTTACAGTAGGAAAAACTTATAAATTTTATTTAAAAGATAAATGTTTTAAAAGTGATTCAACTACTTATACATATAATAACACATTAACTCATTGTGATATTATAGGAGATCCTAGAACATTAGACCAAAGAACTTCTATATATACTGTAACAGGCGATGACCAAACAGCTACTATAAGTAAAAATATGTATGTAAAAGCTAATGATAACTATTATCGTTCTTTAGTAGATAGAGGTGATATAACCATAGACCCTGATACAGAAGATTATAGTAATACTGATAACTGGGTAGATTTAGGAACAGATGGAAGTATAGGTGGGTATAGACAAGACTGGTTAGATAAAGGTATAATAGGTAGTCCATTATTAGTAGATGAAGATGGTAATAGTTGTTTGCCTATTGATAGATATGATTATAAAACTTATAGTGGTTGTTATATAGATAACCCATATTTGACCTTTAAAGCTAGTAAAAAAATAATAGGTTTTAGATTATTTTTAGTTATGAAAAAAGATGGTACATGGGAAAAATGGTACAATGCTTCTTCTAGTGGTAGTTGTCCTAATTGGGATCATGAAGATGCTAGTATAAATCCTTGTGGTGGTAATGTGAGTATTAATAATAATCATAACATCGTTATTAATGATAGTTATGCACAGCACCTAGGCTACTCATCAAAACAAGAGATGTTAGACTTAATGAAAGTAATAGTTTTTTATAAAACTTATGCAATAGGTTTAAGACCTGAATATAACAGACCTGTATATAGTGTAGATGATGTAGCTAATATTGAGGGAGATACTTTAAATAATAATAACCCTATATCATTTTTAACACAAAATCTTATAAATAAAGTTAATACAGATGTTATTGATTCTTATTATGGTATAAAATTTAAACAATTAGGTTTAAATAAAAATAATGTAATTGACTTTAATTATGGTGCTCCTACTTTACAAAAAAATGTAAATGATTTATTATATTTTAAAAATGTTAAATGTCCTAAAGTAATATATTTTACTTATATAACTTCTATAGATAATAGGGCTTATTTATATTTTATATTTAAAGAACTTAAATTTGATGATGAAACATATACTTGGGGTGATGATAATGTTATTTGGTTTTATAATTGGTTAGCAAGTTTATTTGATACTAATGGTAAATTAAATATAAAAGGTACTAAAGCTATACCATTACCATTTATTATAGAAGAGGAGATTGATTAATGAAAACATATAAAGATATACAGTTTGACTTTAAAACAGAAGAAGAGTTACAAGACAGGATAAACGAAAATAAGCCAGAGAAAGTCTTAAGGACTTTTTGGCTTAAAAATGAACAAAGAAAAGCCTATAAAGATTTAATAAATACTTCAAAAGAAGAGTATCATTCCATTTACCCTGATTTTGATAGACAAGGGCAATTTATCTTATATGCTGAATATATAGATGAAGTAGAGTCTCAAGAAGGCGATTTAGAAAAAATATATCCTAAAAATTACTACAATGAAGATGGAACTTTAAAAGATGAGTGGCAAGAGTTAATAGATAAAGGACAAGTAAGACCTATACTTGATTACTATCTTTGGAAGATTGTAGATGAGTGGAGGCTACCTGAATTAGATGAACAAGAATACCTAAAGTTTATTAAGCCTGTTATGAAAAATAAAGTACAAATACTAGCAGATGATAAAACAACAAAAGCAGAGACAGCCATCGCAGGTAAAGATATAACAGATAAACAAGATAAAAGATATAGAACTAAATATGACAAAGCTATTGAAGCTAAGAACAACAACGATTATTCTAAATTTGAATTAGAAGCAAGTTTAAGTATTCCACCTATAAGTGCGGAAGATTTGGTAAATGTTATTATAGCAAAAGGCACATCTTGGTTAGACGCTCTAGCTGATTTTATATATCTTATAGAAGCTTACAGGGTAGCTAGTCAAAACAGAATAGACTTAGTAACTACTTTAGAGTGTATAGAAAAAGCACAAGAGTTGTTAAATAAAGCTAAAGATATGGATGAAAACACAAGTGAAGATGATATTAAAGCTCTTTTTACAGAATTTGATGAGTGCCTAAAATTATAAGGAAGCATAAATGGAAAGAGAAGAGGTTTATAAAGTTATCGATGAGCTTTTAGGGGCTATATGAAACTATTAATAATTTTATTATCTATTAATCTATATGCTCTTCAACCAGATAAAAGGAAGCATATAGAATTAAGTTCTTTAATGGGATTTACAAACTACTATGCTACTAAATCAGTACCTAAAAGTATAGGGTATAGTATGTTAGTAGGTGTTTTAAAAGAACTTAGAGATAGTCAAGAAGCTAATAATCATTTTGATAATAAGGATTTAAAAGCTGATTTAGTAGGTAGTGTAGTAGGTACTTATTTAGGTAAATATGCTTATCGATACACTGCCTTGAAAATATGGGTGATAAACAATAAAACTGTTATAGGGGTAAGTAAAACATGGTAAAATATACAAATAAACAGCTTTTAGCTGGTGCGTGGTTTTTAGTGTTTTTAAGTATGTTTTTTTTAATTCCACAAATAAGTTTCAGATTTGCTTTACTATATATACGATTTATTACATTAGATGAAATAGGAAGCAGATTTACAAACAGGTATTATTATAAACAGATCATAGAGGCTATTAAGGATTACAAAGCGGCAAAAAGTGATTTTGAAAAGGCGGTTGCACTTGATAGCTTAGCAGGGAGCATTGCTTATGGCTCTAAGCACACAATTAGTGCGATTGTAGGTAAAAAAGCTTTTCAAAACTCAAAACTATACATGCATATAGAATATTTTATTGACGAAAAATTATTTTATACCGGACATTGTTACGAAAGTGCAGTTGAAGAGAATTTAATAGGAGCATAAATGGAAAGAGAAGAGGTTTCTAAAGCTATCGATGAGCTTTTTACAAGAGTTAGAAAAGTAGAAATACGACAAGCAGTTATAGAACAAAAAGAAGAAACTATCATTGAAAAAATACAGGACTTGAAAGATACTTTTATAGAGCATGACAAGAAAGAAATGAGTAAATATGAAAATATAAATAGCAATCTCAAAACATTACAAAAGATTGTTTGGTTAGGTATAGGGGCAGGAGCTATTTTGCAACTTATCGGAATAGAGAGACTAAAAATAATTTTTGGAGGATAAAATGAAAAACTTTCTTAGGATACTGTTAGACATTATTATAGTAATAGTTTTTGGAGTGGTAGCCTATCATTTGTTTGGGAATATACAAGATAGCATCGAGAATACTAATCCATTCTACATAGCTTTATTGATACCGTTTAAGTTAAGTGCAGGTGTAATACACTGGTTTTTGTTTAGAAAGCTAGTAAATTATCAAGTTGCTAGTCGTGTTGATTGGAAGAAATCGCTCAAGGAGGCTAATCTAAATGATATATTTGCGATTGTTAGTTTTATTATGTTTGTCTGGTTTTACGGCTCTTTTAGCTAGTAGCTGTCGTCCATATCTGCCATATTTTAAAGCATATAGTAATGCATATATAAACAAAGAGTTTCCATATGAACTTTTTGCAGGGCAAGATTATCAAGAAAGCCGATGTCGCTTTGTGATCAGCTATGATGGCGTAGGCAGTGAAAGCCCAGCACAGATAACTTGGAGACTATGGAGAGGCTTTCTTAAACCTTATGGTATATATAACCTTAGAACTGTATCCAACTTTACTAAAGCCCAAACACTTATAATGGCTAAATTAATACGAAAATCAAGGGCTAAAGATTATAAGCCTCTATGGATACCTTTTCAAGCTTATAATGGGGGCTGGCTAGTTTTAAAAGAGATAAAGAGAGCAGGTGGCATCACTTATCAACCCTATGTTAAAAGATTTTGCAAAAGACGGACTATACACTTTAGAAATGGAACTTCAAAAAGTGCGTGTGATATAAACTATGAGTACCCACACTTAATAGATAAGTGGACTAAAAAGTTTTATAGAAAAGAAGATTATCCAAAGGAGTGGAATTTATGGGGATATTAAAAAGCATATTGCCAACTGGTTGGATATGTTTACTTCTTATGGGAAGTAATATCACAACGGCTTATTTAGTTAAAAAGTATTATACACAAGTTAAAACAAACAAAATAAGATGTCAAGCAAAACTTGACGATTTAAAGGCTAATTTAGAGACTTGTAACAAAACAATAAGTGTTTTAAATGACTTATATATACAAGATACAAACATAACTACAAATACACAAAAAAGGATAAACCGTGTCAATTCTTACAAAGGCGATTATATTTATTTTGATAGCATTTTTAAGTAGCGGATGTACCACTAAGTACATTAAGCCAAAAATACCAACTGTTTTAACAAGCGAGGTAAAACACCCTACCCCGCCAAAAGTTAAAACAAAAATACATAAACAAGTAGCTATTTTTATAATAAAACAAGACGAAGCACTTCAAAAGTGTAATTTAAAACTTCAATTAATAAGAAATTTATACCCACCGTAAATTACAGGGATTATAAAAATCCACCAGTAGTTTTTCTTTTTTCTATTCATAAATCTTCTAAAATCAGCATAAGTACAACTTTTTCTAAAACCTCCATTAAAACGATGAAACTCCGTATGACATTTTTTACATAAAGTTACACCGTTATTTATATCCAAAGCTTTATGGGGATAAGTATTCTTGTCGAAGAGGTGATGTGCTTCTAATCTTTTTCGACTTCCGCACACCACGCATTTTTTATCCCTTTTAATTATAGCTTTACTCCACTTTCTTAGTTTATATCTGCCGTCATTTGATTGGATAAAATATTTTGGAAAGAAAGCATATTTAAGTATATCCCACACTAAAAAAGCTCCTTAGCTATCCATTTAAACACTACAAACATACATAAAAGACAACTTCCTATTATTATGCTATCTATCATTACAAAGCCTCTTCAAAAGCTTTAAGAGCTTGTTTTGTATCTTCTAAATCTTTTTCTTTCTGTTCTATTTGTGCTTGTATATTTTTTATTAATTCTTGTATTTGCTCTTTTGTTAGTGCTGTATCTACTGCTCTATGACTTACTTCTCTAGCTTCTTGAATAATTTGTATGGATTTAATACTTCTTATTTTAGATAAAGCTTGTTTATCTTTTTGCAAAGCATCACTTAGCCCCACAAGATCTTCATTAAGCTTATCTAATTTATACCCTAGTTTTTCAATAGTATTATTTAAGTCCATCAGTTTCTTATTTAGTTTAAGTATTTGTTTCCTTTGTTTTCTAACCACTTCTACACTTTTCATTTCTTCTCCTTTTGTTAAATTTATTTTATCAAGACCTAGCCAACCACTCCACCCTATTTAACTTAGATGTTTTTTGTAAACCTTTACACCTAAATCAAAAAGATAGGTAAAGTTTTTTAGTTAGCCACATAGGTCGTACTTGGTTGGGCTTCTACGGTAGCCACTTGTTTAACTATGTTCTTAAATCGTTCAGTAGGGTAGGGTAGTTGATTTATTTCATCAAGTTCATAGTACCCTTTTTGTTTTAGCTCGTACCTACCCTCTTTAACTGATGTTTTCCCCATGCCGGTTAGTTGTTCAAGCTTGGCGATAGAAGGCAAACTACCTTCCGTTTCCCAGTGTTTTATCATACCTGCTAATACTCTGCTGGCTTTAGGTGATAAAGCTTCCGGTTCATTTAGTATTTGTTTGGCTTTTATTTGTCTCGCCTCTTTTGATCTGCTTCTATTTTTTTTATCAGATTTTTTAGCACTGTCAAGTGTAGAATAATACAACTCCCTACTCTCTTTTGTGTTTAGCTCGATAACTGTTTGCCATATAATTAGCAAAATACCAATTACAATAAAACCGAATAAACCTGCTTTTTTAACCGCCTCTTTTCTGTCTTGTTTTACCGCTTTTTCCAAACTTGATAACTCTCTAACAAGTTGATCTCTTTTTGCTTCTAATTGCTTAGCCTTAGCCTCTTTTTGAGATACAAACTCACCTACCGTAAGATATGTTTTTATATTTTCAGCTTCTTTAATCTTTAGTGCTAACTTGTTTAACTGCTCTTTTAGCGGATATAACTCTTTAGATTTTCTTTCCTCAAACCTCATTAAAGCCCATCTTTTTAGTTTTCCGTTTTTGAGGTTTGACTTTTTAATACTCTCTTTTGCTATCCAGCTGTCTATTTCAGCCTTTTTGGCTTGATATATCTTAGATAGTGAAAGGAAAGCCTGTTTAAGCTCTAAAGTGTCTTTGGCTTTTTCAACCTCAAGCTCTGCTTTGCTTGGTTTTTTAGCCCCTGTTTCTAAAGCCGTTATATCTTTTTGCAAAACAGCTAATCTATGCTGTATTTGTTGCACTTCTATTTGCTTAGACTCAAACTTAGTTTTAAGAGTTGTATTTTCGTAAAACATTAAGTACCCGTTTTGCAAACCACCTACTAGAGTAACTATTTGAACTATCACTATAATAAGTGCTTCGGCTACTTTAGTATATAGTTTATCCATAGAGTATTCAAGCTTAGTGCCGGTTTGCGTAGATAACTGTTTAGCTTCTAAGTAGTCTTGATATTCTTCCCAAGCTTCCGCCATAGACTGAATGGTTTTAACTTCTAAAAGTCCAGCCAATATGGCACTAATCGTAAAAAACACAAACAAAGCCGTATCAGCCTTTATAAAAGTCGTACTTAGTCCGAACTTGTCCAAAACACTATTTACAAGCATAGCAATATAAGCCATTAGATATAGACTTGTCATAGCTATACTTATAAAGTGTAAACCTATCTTAAAAGCGATATTTTTATAGTATCGCACTTTAAATTCATTTAATACAGTTTTAGCTGTGTCGCTAATCTGTAAAGCCCCTACTCTCATCTTAACTCCTTAAAAACATAAATATACCGTAACCAATAGCACTACTTAAGCAAATGCTATAAATCATAATTTCAGATACACCCAGCTCATATACTAAATCTTGTATATTTTTAGGCATCTTTAACCTCCTTAAAATCCTTCCTTAATAACTCTAACCATCCCAAAAGTTTTTCAAGGATAGTTATTGTTAAACCGTGTTTTTTACAAAAACAACCCGTTCTAAGCATCTCATACTCTTCAGGGTTGTTTCTTTTTAAATAACTTATCGCCGAAGGGGTTTTCCCGACGGCTTTTGCAACTTCTTTATCAGTCATTAGTGCTACACCGCTTTTACATATTGTTTTTCCATAGGAACATAAAAACTTATGGATTTGCAAATATGGGCAAGTCTATGACCTAAATAGGCACTCATAGGGGTTGTAATTCTCCCGTTCACTTTTAAGTCCATACCGTGTAAAGACGGTTCAATCCTAGATATCAGTTGCTCAACCAGCTCTTCCGCTGTTTTACCCTCTGGTAGTGTTACCACTAACTCATTTCCGATTAGCTCTAACATCTTTATCTCCTTTTTTAATAAAATGTAACTGCATTGTAATATATTTAACCTTAAAACAAGATAAAATATTAAAATTCCAAAAAAACAAAATAATTTCACTCAACTTAAGCCAGATTTTATTTTAAATAGTTTATAATTACAAAAAACAGGAGGTATATATGAAAAGTAGTAAATACTTATATGACAGAGATACACTAGCAGGTTTAAAAAACAGACCATATCAAGAAGTGCTAGAAATAAAGATAAACTTAGCTAAGGCACTCTTAACAAGACTTACAAGAGATGAAGATATGAAAGATGATATAAGGATAACAGAGGTCAAAAAGGCGATAGAATTTAATAAAAAGTTGTTAGAGGAGTTAAAATGATAAAAATAAGTAAAAAAAGAACACTCAAAAGTGCAATAGAAAAAATAAATAAACACTTAAAACAAAGATACTTAAAAAGAGAGTATATTAACACTTTTTATTTAATAGGATTATTTGGGAAAATGTTTAATTGGCTTGGAAGAATAGAAAGGCTATCAGAATATGAGATAGGATATATAAGAAGATTTTATCTTGGAAATACAATAATTTTAAAACTAGAAAGAGAAATAATTTTTACAAGTAATCTAAGAAGAAACAAAGAGGTATTATCATACCATAAAATAACCATAGAAAAAGGCGAAAACTTTCTTGATAAAACCATTGAAGAGATAAACAAGATTATATTATTGGAAAAGCAAAAAGAAATAACGGAAAAAGAAAAGCAGGACGAACAAAAGATAAACAAAATAAGAAAGTTTTTTAAAGATAATAAAATTAGCTATTTAGATTTTATGGAAATCCATAATAGCTTAATGCATGAGCTTCCATCTAACAAAAGAGAAAAGTTACTAGAGGAGTTAAGATGTTAAGTAAAGAAGTATTAAGTGAAGTTTTAGACCTTATGCTAGAAAAAATAGAAAAATTAGAGTTTGTTGATAGATATATTGATATTTATTTTACAGATGGTAGCAGATTTTCTTTAAACATATATGAGTTAGCTTTTAAGTGTAAAGAGTATATGCAAACTAGAGGATATGAATTAGTATATAGAAACCAAAAATGCCTTATTTATAGAGCAGGGAGAATTATAAAAACAATAAATAATGAAGAGATAACATCTTATTTTGAAGCAATAAATTATTTGTATAGCGAAGGGATTATATAATGTGTAATAAATGCAAGCACTCAAAAATACAAACAAGCTTTATAAATGGCAAGATAGATTTAGATTTTGATAAACCTCTATTTTGCACTAAACACAAACAAGAGGTAGAAGACAATCATAAATGCAAAGATTACAAAGCAGATAAGAAAGTAGCTAAGGATATTCAAGATGGCTTATGGTAGCGAACTATCAAAAGAGATAAAAGAGTTTTTAAAAACAAAAGACTTTATGAATGTTTTACAAGGAACTCAACTCATTTTAGGTGCTAAAGTAAGCTACACAAACGGGATACTTAGTATAGATAGTGTTTATTACAGGGATATACCGGCAAACACTATAAAGCCTAAAGACTTAGAGAAGTTTGAAAAGCATTTAGAACAAGACAGGCGACTAATTATCGACAACATAAGCATAGATTACCAGCACGACTACAAAGTGTTTAAAAGTATGCTACAAGTTTATAATACAGAGTTAATAAAAAATAATTTTAAAGTAAATCTAAACGGTTTGAAAGTAACAGATATAGCAGTAAACATATATGATGTTACAGGAAACTATATAACAAGGATAATTTATGACAGCAACACAAGAAAAATATAAAAAGTATTTTGAAGATGAGGTGATAGCCAAACTTGAAGAGTTAGAGCTATCGGGTAAAAGTAAAGAGGCTATTTTAGAGCTATGTATGTTTTGTTATGAAAAAGGATTAACATACCAAAATAAAGGAGATGAAAATGTTTGACAAGATAATTGGATTAGTTACATTGCCGATAGACATAGCGGCAGATGTAGTAACACTAGGAGGAACTTTAACAGAAACCAAAAGTGCAACTAAAAGCAAGTTAAAATATTTAAGTGGCTACGAAGAGTTTAAAAGGGAACAGGATAGAAAAGATGCAGAGATAGCAGCTAAAATAATCAAAGAGCTAAAGGACGGCAGATGATGCATCCACTACTAAATAAAAATGCTAAACATTATCAAAACGATAATAAAACAGCCATAGAAGATTTTGAAGAGCGATACACGATTATACAGTTACTAAGCTGGGCTGAAATAACTATCAATAAATACGAGTATAGAAAAGACAAAAAAGGGCAAAAAGAAAGCGACTTGGAGAAGATACAAGACTACAAGAGATATGTAGCCTTACTTAAACAAATCATAAAAACAAATTCTAATCTTATGTTTGAGAAAGCTAAAATAGCCTACCAAAGAGCGGGAATTGAGATAGAATATAAGGTGTTTGAATGATAATACATGGAGATAGCCTAGAGGTATTAAAAACTTTAGAAGATAATAGCATAGATTTAATCGTAACCGATCCACCTTATCAAATAGACAATACAAAAGCAGGGGGAAATTCAAGCTTAGCAAAATCATTTCAAAATATGAACAATGAAATTGAAAATCTTAATATTACAAAAGGCTTTAATCTGAAAATACTAGATGAGCTTGTAAGAGTAAATAAAAAAATAAATATGTATTTCTTTTGTAATAAAGCTCAAATCCCCATGTATTTAGATTATTTTGTAAAAGGCTTAGATTGTAGTTTTGATATTATCAAATGGGTAAAACCAAATGCTGTGCCTACATATAACAATAAGTATTTAAGTGATACTGAATATTGTTTATATTTTCGTAAGGGCGGATATTGTAATCCGCAAAACTATCAAGATGCCTCAACTTTATATATGGATAATATAAATATGCAAGATAAAAAACTTTATAAACATCCTACAATTAAACCTATAAAATTAATTGAAAAACTAATACGAAACAGCAGTAAAATAGGGGATATTGTTTTAGATCCATTTCTTGGAAGTGGAACAACCGTAAATGCTTGTATAAATCTAAACAGAAAATACATAGGTATAGAGATAAACGAGGAATACTACAAAATAGCAAAAGATAGAGAGCAAAGAGCTTTAGGAAACACAGGGTTATTTAAGGAGATAGGATGACTTTACAAGATTTTGTATTACGACATAATATACTTGTAGAATATGCTCCCAATGGTAGATTTTATATTTACGGGAATAAACGAATATACAAGAGCAACGATAAAAGAGTAGCTAAAAATGACCGTGAAATCATAGAAGAGCTAGAAGAAGAATTAAAAACATACAAACCACCGCTTATTATAAAACCGAGCATCAAAAAACCAACTAAACCTATGAAAGCCGGAATATATATCAAGAAAAGACGAAGAGCTTTTGTAAAATCTCCGCCAACAACTCCACGAAGCATTAAATATGCACTACACGAAAAAATAGATCCTATCATTATGGATAGATACAACAGAGGAGATACATACAGGAGTATAGCGGAAGAACTTAATATACCTTTAAACAAAGTAAAATCAAGAGTGCTGACACTTTATCAAACCGGTAAAATCAAATTAAGAAAAAAACAAAAGAAATGGGAAGATATCGACATACAAAAACTTATCAAGATGTATAAAAAAGGTAAAACACAAAATGAAATAGCCGACTTATTAAGAATATCAAGAGCAAGAGTAAGCAGAAAGATACAGGAGTTAAGAGCAAATGGCAAGATATAGAGCTTATGTCTGCAAAGCTGGTTATGGTTTAACGCAAGGAAAAAGACTCTTATTGAACATATATAACTGCGATATAGGCATAACTTTTCGAGACCATAATTGGGTAGCAAATTCCAAAAGACTTCAAAAAATACCGGATAACACTTGGATAACTTTTACAGCTAAAGAAGAGGAATATCAATCTGTAAGTGGTATCCAAAAGACACTAAAACATATCCGAAATATAACTATACTTAAGGAAAAATTAAGTCCATTTGATATATAATACTTACTTGAACCGATACACATGGTGTTTTGACCCGACGGCGGTTGGTGTTGCGGCACTAATTCGCCACAAGGGGATTGTAACACTTTGATCTAAGTATCAGTCTATCGAGGTTTACGATGTACCAGTGTAGCAAAACATCGTTTATCCACTTATGCAACGAACTTCCTTTGGGTGGTGTTTGAGTTGTAAAGTGGATAAGATAAAACATATCTTCAAGGGTAGGAACAAAAGGTTATGCCAAGCACCTGCTACACCTACCTTTGAAAATGTGTTTTAATGTAGCGAAGCTTGGCAACTTCCACTACATACTCACACATAAAAGACAATCAAATTTTAAGTTGCTAGGTATATTACTTTGAATACCCTTAGAAATGAACTAAAAGAAAAATATAGTCAAATACCAAATGAACTTATAACAGACCTCACATTAAGTGCGGGAGAGCTTAGAGTATTATTATATCTTTTTACTAAGCCTAATGATTGGGATGTGTATAACAATGATATATGCAAACAGCTAAATATAAGCGAAAAAACACTAACTAGATATTGGAAGAATTTATTAAAATCTAAATGGCTAAGAAGAGAAAGAAAGCAAGATGAGAAAGGAAAACTACAAGGTGGCTATATTTACCGTATCGGACATTTTACCGTATCTGACAAAAGTTCCGAAACGGACAAAAGTTCCGACCATACTAATAATAAACCTAATAACAAAGAATTAACTAATAAAGATGCTTATTTTGAAGAATTTAATGAGTTATGGAGCTTATATGGCAAAGTAGGTAGTAAATCTCAAGCATTTAATAAATATAAATCTAAAAGCTTTAAAAAAACAAAAGATGAAGTATTGTTAGCAATTAGAAGATATCTAAAAGATAGGGATATACTAAAAGCAAATGGCGAGTTTGTACCACCTATGAAACATTTTACTACTTTTCTAAATAACATAGAGGATTATTTAGAATTTTATGAGCCTAAACAGCAAAAACAAGAATATAATATTTTTGGAGTATAAATATGAATACCCACAATCACGAAAGATGTATTTTAAACAGCTTTATATTAGCCTATATAAACGAAAAAGAGCTTAATCAATACAAAACCTTATCTATACCATATAAACTCTTTAAAAACAGATTTTATGCGATTGTAGGTCAAATAATAGAGAAGCTTAGATTAAAAAATAAACCGTTTGATGAATTATCGGTAGAAACAATATTAAGAGACAAAGGGTTTATGGATGAGGATAACTACTTAGATATATTGGCTACTATGCCTTGTAGCTATGAAAGTGTAAAATTTTATATAGATTATATTAAAAAACAAAACAGAAGGATAACATTATGACAGTAGATGATAAAATTGAAGAGATAAAAAACCAAATATTAAATTTGAAATTAGATTTTGAAAAAACAGATGACTTTGATAAGCAACTTAAAATAAAAGAAAAGATACTAAAACTTGAAACAGAAGAACTAAGACTTATAAAAGAGGAAATGTACCCACCACAAACGGAGACTATGCTAGATTTAATAGAGCGAAACAAAAACAAGGCACCTTTGAAAAAATATGAAATAGGCGTCAAAGCAATAGACGAAAATATGGGTGGTTTTTGTGAAGCAACTTTTATAAATATAGCAGGGAACAACTTCGCTGGGAAAACAACACTTGTTATACAAGCGATTAAAACTCTAAGCAAATACCAAAAAGTTATGTTTTTCAGTTATGAGATGTACGAGGGGTTGATAAGTAGAAAATTTAAAGATTTATCAACAGAGCAATTGAAAAATATAGAAGTTGAACAAATTAATAGCCATATAGAGTACATAGAAAAAACAATTAGAATAAAAGCCAGAGAAGGCATAAAAGCTTTTTTTATAGATAGTAGAATGAAAATACAAGCAGAGGGGGATGAGTATCAAAAAAATAGTTACATAAGTGCTAAACTATCTAAGTTAGTGCAGGAACTAGGAATATTTATAGTGCTTATAAATCAAATAGCTACAACAGATATAAGAAATGGGAGGTTAGCACTTAAAGGTAGTGGAGACCAAGAATATGACAGCGATGTTATACTTTATATAGTTTACAACGAAAAAGAACAAACAAGGACTATTATCTGTAAAAAAGATAGGATAAATGAAAGGCTTTGGCAAGATGACTATGTTTTAATGCCTGTTATAGAATACACAGTAGATATGCCTTTTGTGGATAATTGACATAAATCAATGACAACACTACATAAAAATAATATAATACAAGAAAAGGAGTTAAAGCAGAAGATATAAAGCTAATTAATAGTGATACACAAAGCTATAAAATAAGTGGCAATGCTATATCTGTTAATGTCATGCAAGAATTGCTAAAATCACTATACAAACAAGATTATAAAAAAGAAAGTTTATTTGATTTTAAAGATGTATCATCTAACAACTAAGCCACCATCGCAACACCAAACACCTATCCAAATAAACACATCTACAAAAACAAGTAAGGCTATCTACTTAGAAAAAGATAGTCTTATATATCTTATCTATATATCAGATAAAGAATTTCAAGTATTAGCCAACAAACAACCTCACGAAAGAGTAGAACAGATTTTAAATAAACTTAAGTTACTAGACTATAAAAGATACGAGCAAATTATAAAATGGTAGCATATTTAAGCATAGTTTTATGTAAATAGTGTTATAATTAAGAAAATTTAGGAGGTTAAGATGAGAGAAGTATTAACTAAGCTAAGAGAGCCTTTAAAAAAAGAGGATATAGAGCTTAGAATAGGAACAGTAACAGCTAAAGGGTTTTCTCTTTTATGCTACAAGACGGCTAGAGTTGATAGAAAAAGGCTTGATGATAGTGGTGCTATATGGAGTAATAGACACTATAACGATGCACACGGTTTAGTATGCTGTGAAATATCAATTTGGAATAATAATATAAAAGAATGGGTTAGCCGTAGTGATGTAGGAGTAGAGAGCTTTACAGAGAAAGAAAAAGGCTCATATAGCGATAGTTTTAAAAGAGCTGGTTTTAGGTGGGGGATAGGAACAGAATTATACAATAGTCCTTTTGTATGGATTAATTGGAAAACAAAGCCAAAACAAAATGGAAGAGGGTATGATGTAGTTGATTTTTATCCTAGTAAACTAGAAGTTACTAGATATGAAGTTGAAAGTGATATACCAAAACTTGAAATACAATACAATAAAGAAATAATTTTTACAAGCTTTAAAAAACAACTTCAAAACAATAATCAGTCTCAACAAGAAAAACAACCTATACAAGAGCAGGATAAAAATGACACGGCTTATATGTGGGGGTTAAAAGTTTTAGCTAAACAATTTCAGCTAACAGAAACAGATTATAATAGCTTTGTAAATGAGTATCTAAATATAGAGTATAAAAACTTAGCAACAGAACTTAAAAAGCTAGGTAAAGAGGGGCTTATTATAAAATATGAAGAGTATTTAAATCAAAGACAACAAGAACAATATCAAGGAGCATAAGATGACAACATTTGAGATATTAGACGAACTAAAAGCTTTAGATGAACTTTTAGTAGAGATAAACGAAGAAACAGGCGAAGTAATAGACAATAGCGATCTTTTAAAAGAAGAGCTAGAAAGACTTAACAAAACTAAAGAAGAGAAGCTAGAAGCACTAGAATATCTTAGAAGGGATAAGGTTGCAAAAGCCGATACTCTAAAAGCTGAAATAAAACGACTACAAGATAGAGTAAAGATGTTTAACCGCGAGGCTGAAAGAGTAAAAGAGCTTGAAGATATGCTATTAGGCGGTGAAAAACTAAAAACGGATAAATTTACTTTTAGTTACAGAACTACTAAACAGGTAGTAGTCGATAATGAAGAGTGTTTACTACAAGATGATAGCTTTGTAAGAATAAAAAGAGAGCTTGATAAGAAAGCGATAAAGGAACATATAGAAGAGCTTGAAAAAGCCGGTTTAGCACATATAGAAGAGAAAAAATCTCTAAGTGTGAGGTAAAGGAAATGAGTCAATTTAGATTAATATGTTTATATATATTCAACAAGGTAGATTTTGACAAATTTTGTGATATTTTTGCAGAACTTTTTAATATATATAAAAAAGATAATTACGATTATTTGCTTGGTAAATGGGATGACTTCAATAGAAACCAAATGTCTTTTATTATCAATCATAAAGGTTTTGATGAAGTAGTGTTAAAGATGATTAAAAAAGAGAACTATCAAGGATAAAAAATGAGTTTAATTAAAATGTGTGATATATGTGGTGATATTGAAAGTAGTAGTAATGTTTATAGAGTTGCTGATAATTTACAAGATAAAATAGCTTGGTTTAGTGAGATATCGGACGCAGTCGAGCATATATGCGATGATTGTATAAAAGCATATAATGAAAGTGGTGATATAAAGTTATATTACGACGAAAGTGAAAATGAAGTCAAAGCAAAATGAAAATAAACATCATAAAGCAAGGGATTAGTATATCCCCTGCTAGTGAAGAGGATATGAAGCTGTTAGACAAGTTAAGCGATGCTACATATCAAGTTGATTTTAAAAACTTAGATAGCAGAACTAATCAGCAAAATAAAGCTTTACATTTATGGTGCAAACAAATAGCATATCTCTTAAATAAGGCAGGATTTTATTTAGAAACATCTATCCTTAGAGACAGCATTGAATGGGATATGCAACTTGTTAAAGAACACTTGATAAAAAACACTATCAAGACGATCTTTAGCAAAACAAGCACTACACAGCTAACAAAAAAAGAGCTAAACGAGTTGATAGAAGTTATAACGGCTGGACTTAGTGCAAGAGCTAAAATCGAAGTTCCACCGTTTCCAAATAAAGAGCTGTGGCATAATTAAGCCGTTTTTAACATAAAAGAGTGTATAATTACACAAAAGGAGGTTAGCATGAAAATAAGCGAGTTGAAAGCAGAGGCAGAATTTACAAGGTGGCTTGATAAGCAGGGCTTAGATAACAAGCAAATAGCTACTATCATAAACGATAGAAGAAAAGCTATTGCAGAGCTTAAAAAATCAGTTAAAATAATGGAGGTAGAACATGGATAAATTAGCCGCAGAAATAATAAAAGAGGCTATGATAGGTGAAACAAACGGACACATGGCGGCAGTTCCAAATAGTCCTATAATATTCTCTATGTTTAGAGTGTATTCAGTCGAGCAATCACAAACAAAAGGTAAGGATGAGCTTTTTGTAAATATGCTAGAGGACATGATAAAGGCTTTAAAAAGTTGAAAAAACTACCCAAACAAGCATATCAGGATAAGTGTAACTTTATAAGAGAACACTATCCTATATGCCAATGCTGTGAAATCAGAGAAGCACAAGACATACACCATGCTGGATACGGTGCAGGTGGTAGAGATGATCGAACTATAATCGCTATATGTAGAGAATGTCATTATGAGATACATCACGGTAAAGGTGGTTATAGTGTGTTAAGCAAAGATAGACAAGAGTTGTTAGAGATAGGGTTAAAAAATCATAAGGAGTGGCAAGATAAATGTTAAAAGAATTTTTACACAAAAGAAGAGTCAGAAAGTTTTTAGAAAAAGTAAATCAATTAGATAGGGTACAAGTAAAAAATATAGACGGTTTTTTAGAACATGATCAAAGTTTACTTTTGCATATAAAATCTAAAACTTATGAAATAATAGGGTATCGTGATATAGACTATTATATATATTTTAAAAACTATATAATAGAGCTTTTAGATAGACACTCTTTGGTTTTATTAACCGATTTTGAAGCGATGTAAAATGTTAAAAATACTAACAATATCAGATTATTATTAAATAGGGGGTAAAATGTGTGATTTTTGCGATAAAGGAAAAGTGCTTTTAGAAAAAGAAGTAATATCCTCTTGTAGTTGGGGTTTTAGCGAAGAACCGATACCTATATCAGATACTTTTAATGATAAGCTAATTTGTTTTATAGATAAGAGGCGCGAAAAGGCTTATTTAAGATTAACTGATGAAGATGATAATCAATGTATCGAAAGTGGTGTTAAAGTTGAAATAGCATACTGCCCTAAGTGTGGTAAAAAAATAGGAAGTTGAGATGGTAATAGGAAGATTTGAAATAAAATGTGGTGCATTTGATGGTATCATATGTAGAAGTTGTAAAAAATTAGATAAAGAATATACAATACAAACTGTAATAGGTTACCTAGAAACACCAAAAATGAAAGCAATAGTATTTTTTTGTTTAAGAGTGGGATGGCTTAAATGACAGTCTTTAAAAAAAACAAACACAACAACATAAAAATAGTGTGTGATGGATATAAGTTTGATAGTAAAATGGAGCTAAAGAGATATAAAGAGTTGAAACTACTACAAAGAGCAGGTAAAATATCTGCCCTAGAGTTACAACCTACTTTTATACTTCAAAAAAGTTTCATTGTTAAAAGTTCCAAAACAAAAAGTGGTTTAAGTACGATAGAGAGTATAAAATACACAGCAGATTTCCTCTATAAGCAAGACGGTAGAGTAATAGTAGAGGAAGTAAAAGGACATAAAACAACTTCTTATCAGATACGAAAGAGATTGTTTTTAGCAAGGTTAAGAGATTTACAAGCGGACGAGTTTAGAGAGATATTTAAAGATGAAACGATTATTTATAAGGGGCTATCATGAATATGGAGAAGTTGATAAATAAAATAGATGAAATAAAAGATTATATATTGGAAGTGTGGGAAGTAGCCGATATGTTTAATGTGGAAAATAAATGTGATAAATGCAAAAATGTGTCTGGAAGAACAGATAAATTATGAATATAATGAGTGGGAACAATACTGTCTAAATGGGAAAGATATATATGAGATTAAATATTGTTTCGTACCATTATGGTATTCTAAAATAAAAGCTAAACTATTTAAGAAAAAAAATAATCGAAAGAAGAGAGCAAGATATAATAGATAGTCTAGTGAAATTTACAGAGTATATGGAAGAGAAAGAGTGCTTAGAAAATAAAGAGCTAGAAGATTTTTGCAAGGAGTTACAAAAATGATAAATGAACTTTTTGAAATCAAAAAAGACGGAAAATATCTACTAAAAGCTACTAAGATAGCTAAAGAACTAGGAGTAAGTAAATCAACGGTGCATCGTGCAAGACGGTTACTAGATGATAGATACGATAAAGTATATGCTTTTAATGAGTTACAAAAACTTTATAAGCAAGGAAAGATTTTCATAAAAGTGGATTAAATTTAAGCCATATTTTATATTAAAATTGCTATAATTAATAAAATTTAGGAGGTAATATGAATTTAAGTACAAAGCTTAGAAAAAAGGGAATAGAGATAAATCAAGGCGGCAAGAGAGCCAGTATGAAAGCAAAAAGACTAGCAGTTGAAAAACTTAACCCATATGATCCAACAAGCAAAAGAACTTCATCTACTCTATGTACCAAAAAGCATACTAGGGGGAGATTGAAAAATGTTTAACAAAGTGATTTTGGTCGGAAATTTAACTAGAGATTTGGAGCTTAGATATTTACAAAGCGGAACTGCTGTGGGAAACACCGGTTTGGCGGTAAATAGAAGATTCAAATCCGCTAACGGAGAACAAAAGGATGAAACTCTTTTTATAGATTTAACTTTTTTCGGAAGAAGTGCAGAGATAGCTAACCAGTATTTGCATAAGGGTAGTAAAATTCTTGTAGAAGGTAGGTTGAAGCTTGATAGTTGGAAAGACCAAAACGGACATAACAGGAATAAATATACCGTAGTAGTTGAAAATATGCAAATGTTAGACAACAAAAACAACTCGACGACATCAATGTCGCCGACATCTAATCAAGGCTATAATCAACCAGCAACTCAACCAAATGGATATAGTAATCCACCGGAGATAGATATATCAGAAGATGATTTGCCCTTCTAATATATAGAAGAGCGATTTTTAACTAAGTTGCTTTGAAAGATTGATTTTTAGGCGGTTAGTGGGTAATTTGAATTAGTAACTATTAAAGTAGTTATTTAGTAATTGTCAGTTACTATTAAGCTTACCTTTTGTAAAATATATTTAGTGATAAAACTTTACAAAGGCAAACTTAATGGCTGATATGATTGTAGTTAAAAAAGACTTAATAAATGCTTATACAGGCGAGGTGGAAGAGTATGAGTTTAGAAGTCAAAAGAAAAGAAAGATAAAAGGTGGTTTCAAGGTGGTTTATAAAGGGCTATTTGAGCTTTTACCAGAGGTAATAACCTCATCTAAAGATTTAAAGATAGTTTTTTATATCTTAGATAGTTTTACATACCAACAAAAGGAAGTAAATCTAAGAGCGACCAAAATAGCAAAGCATTTTAATACATCACCAAATAAAGTAACTTTACTTATTAAAAAGCTTATAGAAGTAGAGATACTTAAAAGAGTAGATAGAGGCATATATAGACTTAACCCATTTATCTATATACCATACAATGCAAATGGGGAGCTGTTGCAAAAAGAATGGAAAGAACTATGATTATACAAGACTTAAAAGAGCTACAAACTAAAATGAGAGAAGTATCTAAAAAAATGAAATCTATTAAAGACAAGGAAGTGCAAAAGAAAGCAGATGAGCTGATAGGTGCAAGTAATATTATAGATAGCTGGATAGAAGGAATAAAGGAGGGTAGAAAAGATGTTTAAAATACTAGATGAGGTATGCACACCTACAAGAGGTAGTAAATACAGTGCTTGTATAGATGTTAAAAGCAGAGTAGATATAACAATAGGTGCCGGAGAGACTGTTTTAGTTCCACTTGGGATAAAGATAGACAATAGAGAGCTGGAAAGAATAGCACTAACATACGATAGAGAACTAACAACCGATGTGATAGTGTCAAATAAAAGCATAGATGATAAAATTATATCAGACTTCAAAAAAACTCATTATTTGCAACTAATGTTAAGAAGTAGTTTAGGTAAAAAAGGACTTATCCTACCAAACGGTGTGGGAGTTATAGATTTAGATTATCAAGACGAGCTTATGATGATAATACATAACCCTATAAGGTACAAGAATGCCAAAATAGGCGACAAGGGAGAGTTTATTTTGTTTAATAGTTATATGGTGAATGAGGTTATCAAAAAAGGCGATAGAATAGGACAAATAACACTACTAGAACATAAATCTTATCTATTCGGGATAGATAGTAAGGAAACTAGAAACGGTGGTTTTGGGAGTAGTGGGAAATGACACAAGAACTAAAAGATATGATAGTAAAAAGTGATGACACTTTATCAGCTTACATAAAAGAGATAGAAGTAGTGAATAATGGAGAGAGAATAGCTACTCTAAAAGTATTCGATGAAACAAGTTTTGCTTTAGAGATTGAAAACGGCTTATTGGAATCAGAAGAGCTGGAGTTTATAGTAAAGATACACAGGATAGCACACGAAAGATATTTGTCAGATATTAAAGAGATGTTGAGTTCAAAAGAGCTTTTAGAAAAAGCAAACAAACATATAAACAAAATAGGCAAAGATAAAGCTACTTTTATGGAAGGTGTTATTTTTGGTTATGGCTTAGGGACTGGAAAATGTTAAATTATAAAACTAACATAAACTTAGCTACTATGGAATTAGCAAGGCGACAAACCAAAAAATACTCAAAAGGCTATGTAAAATCCTTAGCTATCTTATCTTTAGCTTATGGACTACTAGAAACCACGACAGAGCTAGAAAAAGACGGCACGATAAAAGTTGAAGACAATATAACTCAAACTACACTAAACGAGTATAGGAAGTCCTTAGGAGAGAGGCTATTTAACTTCTTTAAAACTAGAGCTACTCTTAGAAAAGAAGTTATGATTATACAAGAGAAGATCTTTCATATCGTTACACATAGCTTTATCGGTAAAAACATAGATTTAGAGCTAGTAGCTATCTACTTAATACAAAATCTAATAGAAGATGAAAAAGTAGATAATGAGATCAAAGAAGTTATAGCTAAAGAAGAGCTAGACTATCTCATAGGGCTTATAACTGAACTATACGATACTGCTTTGATAAAAACTATAAAAACTAAAGTGTTGCAAAAACAAATAGCAAAAGATTTATATAAGGAGATCAAATGAAGGACTTAAAAAGTTTAGCAGAAGATAACGATTGTAAAGTTTATCAAGAAGATGGTTGCTGGTGGATAGATGGTGACGGAATACTTATCAAAGCCGAAACAAAAGAAGAGCTTTTGCAATTAGCTATTATTGAATACAATTTATAAGGATAAAAAATGAACTTAGATTACGCATATTGTAGCAGTCAAAAATGCATCCATAGGCGGAAATGCAAAAGATACATAGATAACTATACCGAGCAAGAGCAGGAAGAAATACTGAAATCAGCTAGGCAAAAATGGATCTTAGCTAGTGATTGTATAGAAGGAAGTCCGCCATACAAACTATTGGATAGAATAAAAGGAGATAATGATGAATGAATACTTTGTTTTAGCTGAAGCAGATAAAGATGGTGTGGTAATAGCTAGAGCAAATGCTATAATAACAGCCGAAACAATAGATTTAGATAAAATAAAAGATTTTATAAAAAAAGAGATATTTAAAGATATAGATTATGATGGAGTTCTTATAACTAATATTTCAAAATTGACTTAACAAATTTTGAAAACCGAAATTTGAAAATCAGAATTTGGAATTTTGAAATTGGAATTTTTGCTTTAAAGATATTTTAAACACAACTTAAGCAAAGTATGGTAATATTATCTCCGAGCAACTACTCATCGGCTCTCTTTAATACCTCCTTTATTAAAGATATAGAGGGTAATTCTACGATGTAGATACCCTCACCCCTTTACGGCAAAGTAACTCATTTTTAGCTAACTCTTTAACAATATTTACCAACGCTTTATACTCATATTTGCTATACAATAACGGGTTTATTCTTTTTAAATATTCAGGTTTTTTATACCCACACTCACTATCAGCTAACATCTCTTTTTTAACCAACCTATAAGGCACTTTACCCTGTGTAGCTAATTGTCTCAATTCTTTATCGTTTAAATCAATTCTCATTATTCACCCCTATTTTTCAAACGATTATAATGGAATAAACATTAAATTATGCTTAGTTTTATCTTAAATGAAACTAAATTAATTTGGCTTTTGTGTCGATACGGAAGTGAATTATAAAAATTTTATTCACTGGGCACTACTACAAAATTTCTCCACTAGCCCCTACTACGAGTTTTTAAGAATGACTAAAAATAGGTGGTTGAAAAAAGGGGGGCGGATTGAGGGTGCTGCAAAAAAAATGGCGATTTTGAAAAAATCCTATATAATGTAAGTAAATAAAAATTTTGAAACTTTTTGATAATTTTGTGAGTGTTTAAGAATATTTTAAGCAAATATTGTGTAACATTACAGCATAAAAAATAAATGTAAATAAGGAGTGACAAATGAGTAAAGTAATAGGTATAGATTTAGGAACAACAAACTCTTGTGAGGTATATCGCAAGAGTAATTTTAGTTGGAGGTGGGCTACTAAAGCCTTAAACGGCATTATAGAGTATATATATAATGCTGGATGCTGTCAAGCCAAAAGAGCAACAAAAAAAGAGGGTTTTTTTGTTGCTTATTGCAACAATAAGCCTATTTTTATAGGTGAGGCAGTGCGCATTGAATATATCAATGGATGTTCCTCTGCCTTTCAAGGAGTTGAGGAGGGCGTATCAGCTGACAAACAACTAGATATGTTGCTCGAGGCTGTTAAAAAAGCGGATGGGAAAGTTTTATTACATTCCCATCTTGGGAAAATTTTATTAGTATAGACCTGAGCATGTCTTAAAACTGCTCTTTTTTATGCCTGAAAAAGGCATCGGCACTATTGTTTACAAACTACTTAATAGAGTATATTTCTATTATAGTATATTGTATTAAGTAGTCATATTTTGACTATTAAATAAATTTTGGAGGTACAACATGAGAAAAGTTATTGAGATAGTAGGGCTAAAAAACAATAAAGAGGTTATAACTGGTAATTATTTAATTTTTAAGAGTGCAAAAAAGTTAAATGAAACTTTAGATTTTTATGACAATAATACATATTTTTCTAAAAAGGAAAATAGATTATATGTTAGTAACTTTATGGATTTTGTGGATTTGATACAGGATTTTGGAGTAAATAAAAATATAAAAGATTTGGAGGTATAAAGATGACTTATGTAATGCAGGTAGGGGAGTATTATGTAAAAAGCTACAAAAAAGATAGCTTAGAAGTTACACAAAAAAAAGAAGATGCTTTAAAGCTTAAAAAAAATGAAAGAAGTAATAATATCTGTAAAAAGTAGTAATATACCTTTACAGATAAAACAAAAAGATACTATTACAGTTATCATGCCGATTGCGATGGATGGTGGCGGATATAATATAGAGAAAAAAACTCTTAATGACTGGAAATATAGCGAAGTTCAAACAAAAGTTAAAAGAGTAAATTATAAGAGCAAATATGAACAGCTTTTAAAAGAGTTCCAAGCACTACAAAAAGAAAATATCAATTTAAAACAAAAGTTAAACGAAAAGCTTTTTAAAAAATTAAAAGAGGTGGCTTAAAATGAAATACAAAATAATAAAAGGGCAGTTTTTGCAGATCGTGGGGGTTGATAATAGCTATGTGGGCGAATACTGCGAAAATATAAAAGAAATTTTAGATGATGCAGATAGGGCAGGAATAAAAAAAAGTGATATTATAAATATTCAAACCATGATTAAAGTTTTGGAGGTATAAAAATGAAAGACTGGGATTATAAAAAAACTTATTTAAATTACAAGGTAGAAGCGAAATCTGTAAAAGATTTTTTAAAAAAATTCTACAAAACAGACAGATACGCAGGCAGAGGAAAAGAGTATGCCGCAACACTTTTGAAAAGCTATGAAGAGGAATTTAAGAGAGACGGCTTTTGTGCAATAAGCCGACATGATAGCAACACAGGTACGATAGTGGCTTTTTTTGGAGTCGAAAAAACAATATATAAAAATTTAAAGTATCGTACAAACGATGCGATGCTGGAACTTTTTATAAAAGATGAATTGATAATGAGTATTGATTATAAAGATTTTATTGATCCTAATCTTTTAATCGAGCAAAATATTATCGAATTAAGAGAGCATATAAAAAAGTATAACTCTCTTAAGAAGCTTTTTAGTTGCAATAAAATAAAAGTAGCTAAAAAAGATAATTTAGTAGAGCTAGAAGCTGTGATCGAGTATAGTAAATACAAAACGATCTTAATAAATCTCGGAAAAATAATGTTTTTATAAAAATCTAACAGGAGGAAACGATATGACAAAAAAACAAATAGTAAAAGAGATCAAAAAAATTTTTGATAGCGTAAATGAAGATTATTTTAAAGGTGATTTTGAATATAGTTATTTTGAAAATAGATCTCTATTAGAAGCCGAAGAGCTTAAAACATATAGAAAAAAAGATCTATTGTTAGATCTAAAAGAAATACAAAAAATTCAAAATCGCGTCTTAAGCGACGCGGTGGTTTTTTATGGCTATCGCGGCAGAAAACATATGCGGCATGCTACTGCTGTTATAAAAATAGATGAAGAAATTAAAGCTTTTTTGCAAAAAATTGAAAATGATAAAAAATTTAGCACAAAGCTTTTAATAGAAAGACTAGGCAATTTGTTTGGATTGCGTCGTCTTAATCATCGAAGCATGATCCATTTTGCTTTTAAAAAACAGTATATAGAAGACAATAAAACTAATCTAGAAGATTATAAAGCATTGTCTTTAAAAATAAAAAAGGAAATATCATGCGTGAGTTAATAATCGCAATAATAATTTTAATTTTAACAGGAGGAGTAAGATGAGATTTACTTTAAAAATAGATTTAAAACAAATTAAAAAGGAGATTAAAAAATGCAAACAAAAATAAAAACATTAAAAAACAACTATGTTATATATTCTTATAAAGATTTAAATATTATCTCTAATAAAGAATATATAACTAAAAAAATAAAACAAAACAAAAATATGTTTCAAATTTTGCAAGCAGGCAGACAACATGCATATATAATAACCAAAAAAGATCGCTCTAAGTTCCCGAAAAGCTTAGATGAGTTTATGCAAATCTTAATCGATAATAACATAAAAGAATTAGATTTGCACAACGGGCATATGTATTCTTGTAGTGCGGAAGATGCTTGGATGATCGGAGATCTTTTAAAATAATAAGGATGAATTTATAAAAAAATCAATAAATTTATTAGCATATTTACATATTAAATCATAATTAAAGCCGATACGATTTGTATCGGCTAAACTTTCATAATCTCATAATCATACAAATTAATTAAATCGCTATCATATCTACAACTATATAAAATACCAAGATCATTTTTAATAACATAACCTACAACAATTAAAACTTTATTGTGTACTCCATGATAAATAATCCCATCATCAACCGTTTTTACTTTACAACCTATCATGTAAACTCCATCGACCTGCTGCAAATAAACTTTAATGTTTTTTAGTTGTATAATTTTTATATAATATAGCTGTTAATTTTTTATATAAAGGTACTGTATAATTTTTATACAATTTTGATGGGGTCGGCAAAGC
>Ga0256843_1000221_pt1 | contig 49312 bp, 49 predicted proteins | sample AlvinellametaG_FD_191572 | JGI IMG/M metagenome (GOLD analysis project Ga0256843, IMG submission 191572) | Pompeii worm associated microbial communities from hydrothermal vent at the East Pacific Rise, Pacific Ocean - Alvinella | ecosystem: Host-associated > Annelida > Integument > Unclassified ...
GTTATGCCAGGTGATAACGTAAGCATCACTGCTGAGTTAATTCACCCAATTGCAATGGAAAAAGGTACTAAGTTCGCTATCCGTGAGGGTGGACGTACTGTTGGTGCTGGTGTTGTTGCAGAGATTATTGAGTAGTCTGGTTTTTCCAGATTGCCCAAAATCCTTTCAAAGGTAATTATAAATGAGAGAAGCAATTCACTTAGGTTGTGAGAAGTGTACTAGACGTAACTACCACACAACAAAAAATAAAAAGACTCACACTGAGAAATTTTCAGTACGTAAATACTGTAAATGGTGTAAAGAGCACACAATGCATAAAGAGATGAAACTGTAATAAGTTTTTCTCTTAAAAAATCTCAAAAGTTTACTTTTGTAGCTTTAGAGATTGCAAAGGACAATTTGTCCTTGCTATTAAAAGGGACTCTGTTCCTTTTAATATCTAAATAACGATAGGCGTGTAGCTCCAATGGTAGAGCACCGGATTCCAAATCCGGGTGTTGGGAGTTCGAGTCTCTCCACGCCTGCCACCATTTTTTATTAGTTGCTCTTTTGGGAGTTACTTATAAACAATGAGATATTAACACAAAGTAATCAGATGGAATTAAGTAAACATATTCGCAATGCAAAACTAGAGTTAAGTAAAGTTATCTTTCCTACAAAAGGTCAGGTAAAACAAGCATACATTGCTGTTGTTATAGTTGTTACTGTAATCGCATCATTTTTAGCATTAGTTGATTTACTTATGTCTTCTGTTATGTCTGCAATTTTAGGTTAAGGAGAAAGTTATGGCACATCAATGGTACTCGATCCAGACCTATGGAAGCGATAGAGCAGTAAGAGATGCAATCTTCAATATGATTGAAGAGTATGGTCTACAAGATCATATTACTGATGTAATCGTTCCAACTGAGGACGTTATTGAAGTAAAAGATGGGAAGAAAAAAGTGAGTGAGAGATCACTCTACTCTGGGTATGTATTTGCAAGAATTGACTTAAATACAGAGATCCAACACATGATTCAATCGATCCCGAAAGTTTCAGGATTTATTGGAGAGGCAAATACGCCAACACCTTTAAGTGAGCATGATATCAATGTTATACTTGATCGTGTAAATAATCGTGCAGCACCGAAACCAAAAGTATTTTTTGATAATGGTGAGACTGTTCGTATTATTGATGGACCGTTTGCAAACTTTACAGCGACTGTGGATGAGTACGATTTAGAACATGGTACTCTAAAACTAAATGTTTCAATTTTTGGACGTGCGACACCGGTAGATATATCGTATACGCAAGTTGAAAAAATTATATAAATTTAAATTCATAAAAAGGAAAGACAATGGCAAAAAAAGTCATGGACTATATCAAGCTACAAATTGAAGCTGGTAAAGCTAACCCAGCACCACCAGTAGGACCGGCACTAGGACAACGTGGTGTTAACATCATGGAATTCTGTAAAGCGTTTAATGAAAAAACTAAAGATAAAATGGGGTTCAAAGTTCCTGTTGTTATCACTGTTTACAATGACAGAAGTTTTTCATTTGTTACAAAACAACCACCTGCTTCTGAGCTTTTAATGAAAAAAGCTGGACTTAAAAAAGGTACGGATAATCCACTTAAAAACAAAGTTGGAAAACTTACTCGTGCACAACTAATGGAAGTTGTTGAAGCTAAAATCGAAGATTTAAACACTGACGATAAAGAGATGGCTGCTAATACTTTAGCTGGTTCTGCTCGTTCAATCGGTATTGAAATCGTAGACTAATTACTACCAAACGATCATCGACCACAGTGATTTAAAACTATGTGGCAGAATTAATATGGAGATTTGTTATGAGCAAAAGATATAAACAATTATTAGAAAAAATTGATAATACAAAATCGTACAGTGTAGAAGAAGCTACTTCAACTGTAAAAGATTTAAAAAGTGCAAAGTTTGACGAGACTGTTGAAATTGCTATGAATTTAAATGTAGATCCACGTCACGCTGACCAAATGGTTCGTGGTGCTGTTGTTCTTCCTCACGGAACGGGTAAAACTGTTCGTGTTGCTGTATTTGCAAAAGGTGCTAAAGCTGATGAAGCTAAAGCTGCTGGTGCTGATATCGTTGGTACTGATGAGCTAGTTGCACAGATTAAAGAGGGTAACATAGATTTTGATGTTGTTGTTGCTGCTCCTGACTGTATGGGACTTGTTGGTCAAGTTGGTCGTATTTTAGGGCCAAAAGGTTTAATGCCTAACCCTAAAACTGGTACAGTTACACCAGATGTTGCTACTGCTGTTAACAATGTTAAAGGTGGTCAAGTTAACTTTAGAGTTGATAAAAAAGGTAACATCCACGCTGGTATCGGTAAAGCAAGCTTTGATGCTGCACAAATCAAAGAGAACCTTGAGAGCTTTGTTACTGCTATTAATAAGCAAAAACCAGCTTCTGCAAAAGGTCGTTATATCAAGAATGCTGCTCTTAGTTTAACTATGAGTCCAGCTGTTAAACTTGATTTAGCTGAATTAGCAGATATCAAGTAACTATTTCACACCTTTTGGTGTGAAAATCTTTATTTTGAGATACTCTTATCTTAAAGTAAAGATTTTCATTTTGGAAATCTGAATTACTTGGACTAAAGATAGACGGGGGCATCTACCGAGTCGGTAGTGAGCTTAATCGATCCTTTCACCCCTCTTGAAGTTATGTCTGGAAAGGAGAACTATATGCTTAAGTCAAAAAAAGCTGAAGTAATTGAGCAGTTAACTGACTCATTTGCTAACACTACAGCAGTTGTTATTTGTGACTACAAAGGTTTGACTGTTGGTCAACTAGAGGAGTTACGTAAAGCTGCTCGTGCGAAAGACACAAGTGTTCAGGTTGTTAAAAATACTTTAGCAACAATCGCTTTAAATAATGCAGACATGAGTGGTGTTGAGATCAAAGATACAAATATTTTTATTTGGTCTGATGATGTTATCGCTGCTGCTAAAATTGCTGCTGATTTCGCGAAAACAAATGACAAATTTGTTATTAAAGCTGGTTACTTAGATAAAGAACCTGCAGACGTAGCTAAAATCGAAGCATTTGCTAAACTTCCAGGTCGTGATGAGCTTCTTGGTATGCTTGCTGCAACTTGGATGGCGCCTGTTACAAATCTTGCGATTGGTATCGATGCTTTAAGAAAGAAAAAAGAAGAGGAAGCTTAATAGCTGACTTGGACGTGGCTTAATGTCACAAACAAAAAAATAAAAATAAAATTAAGGAGCTATAATATGGCTGTAACTAAAGAAGACGTATTAGAATTTATTTCTGGTTTATCTGTTCTTGAGCTTTCTGAGCTTGTAAAAGAATTCGAAGAAAAATTTGGTGTATCTGCACAACCTGTTGCTGTTGCTGGTGTTGCTGGTGGTGACGCTGGTGGAGCTGCTGCTGAGAAAACTGAGTTTGATGTAGTACTTACTGATGCTGGTGCTAAGAAAATCGGTGTTATCAAAGCTGTTCGTGCTTTAACTGGTCTTGGACTAAAAGAAGCAAAAGAGGCTTGTGAAAGCTTACCATCTACAATCAAAGAGGGTGTAGATAAAGAGACTGCTGAAGAGGCTAAAGCTGCTTTAGAAGAAGCTGGTGCTACAGTAGAAGTTAAATAATTTCTATTTGACTCTTTGAGTGGGCTTTTGCCCCTCATTTTTGGGCGCTTTAGCGAAGAGAAGAGACTCTCTTGGCTAAAGTGCCCTTATGTCGTTTATAAGCACTATAAAAAATCTCTTGAATTGCAAGAGTACTCAAATCTATCTAGAGACGTCTAGATACGATATGCTTGAAAATATCAAGCCCTAATTAACAACTTATCGAGGTAGCCTATGTTAAACACTTTATATTCCGGAAACCGTCTTCGTGTAGACTTCTCTAAAACTCCTCAAGAAATTGAAGTACCAAATTTACTCCAACTCCAACAAAGTTCATATGAAACATTCTTAATGTTAGACAAAAAAGATAGAACTGCAAGTGGTATTGAGAAAGTATTTCAATCAGTATTCCCTATCCATGATGCTCAAAACAGATTGACTGTTGAGTATATCGGTTCAGAGGTAACTAACCCTAAATATACTGTTCGTGAGTGTATGGAGAGAGGTCTTACATATGCTGTAAGCCTTAGAATGAAAACTCGTCTCGTACTTTGGGACAGAGATGAAAACACTAAAGAGAAACTTGGTGTAAAAGATATCAAGGAACAATCAATTTTTGTTCGTGATATTCCACTTATGACAGATAGAACCTCTTTTATTATCAACGGTGTTGAGCGTGTTGTTGTAAATCAACTCCACCGTTCACCTGGTGTAATCTTCAAAGAAGAAGAGTCAACTACTGCTGGAAACAAACTTATCTATACTGGTCAAATTATTCCAGATCGTGGTTCATGGTTATACTTTGAGTATGATCCAAAAGATATTCTCTATATGAGAATCAACAAGCGTCGTAAAGTTCCTGTGACAATTATGTTCCGTGCTTTAGGATACTCAAAACAGGATATTTTAAAACTTTTCTATCCTATTCAGACAATTAAGATTAGCGATAATAACTTTACAATGGATTTTAATCCAAAAGATTATGCATCACGTATCTCTTACGATTTAGTTGATTTAAATGGTAAAGTACTTGTAGCATCTGGTAAGAGATTATCAAGTAAAAAAGCACAAAAACTTATTGATGATGGACTTAAAGAGGTACAGTATCCTATTGAAATCCTTCTTGAGAGATATTTAGCTGAGCCTATTATTGATCCTGAGACTGGTGAAGTGCTTTTTGATACTATGACTCATATTGATGAGACTAAGTTAAAGAAAATGGCTGAAATCGGTGTAACTGAATTCAAAATCGCTAATGACTTGGCTGAGGGTGTTGATAGCTCAATTATCAACGCATTTAATGCCGATGCAGACTCACTCAAACTTCTTAAGCAAACAGAAGAGATTGAAGATGAGAATGATTTAGCTGCGATTCGTATCTATAAAGTTATGCGTCCAGGTGAGCCGGTAACTAAAGAGGCTGCAAAAATCTTTGTTAATCAGCTCTTCTTTGATCCAGAGAGATATGACCTAACGCAAGTTGGTCGTATGAAGATGAACCATAAACTTGGAATGAGTATTCCTGAGTATGTAACAGTTCTTACACACGAAGATATTATCGAGTCTGTAAAATATGTTATTAAAGTTAAAAATGGTCAAGGTCATATTGATGATAGAGATCACTTAGGAAACCGTCGTATCCGTTCAATCGGTGAGCTATTAGGTAATGAGCTGCACAATGGTCTTGTAAAAATGCAAAAAGCGATTCGTGATAAACTCTCTACTATGAGTGGTCCTATGAATGAGCTAATGCCACATGATCTTATCAACTCTAAGATGATTACTTCGACTATTATGGAGTTCTTCTCAGGTGGACAACTCTCTCAGTTTATGGATCAAACGAATCCACTCTCTGAAGTTACACACAAACGTCGTTTATCAGCTCTTGGTGAAGGTGGTCTTGTTAAAGAGCGTGCCGGATTTGAAGTGCGTGACGTTCACCCGACTCACTATGGTCGTATCTGTCCGATTGAGACTCCAGAGGGTCAAAATATTGGTCTTATCAATACTTTAGCAATGTATGCAAAAGTAAATGAACATGGTTTCATCGAAGCACCATACAAAGTGATGAAAGATGGTAAGGTTACTCATGAGGTAGTTTACCTAACAGCAACACAAGAAGAGGGCAAAATGATTGCCGCAGCTTCAAATAAACTTGACGAAAATGGTCAGTTTGTTGAAGATCTTATCGCTGTTCGTCTTGATGGTGAGATTCTTTTACGTAAACCTGAAGAGTGTGAGTACGCAGACCTTTCATCACAAATGGTGGTTGGTGTTGCAGCTTCACTTATTCCATTCCTTGAGCACGATGATGCCAACCGTGCACTTATGGGATCAAACATGCAGCGTCAAGCAGTACCACTCCTACGTGCAAATGCACCTATGGTTGGAACTGGTGTTGAGAAGCTTGTTGCTCGTGATGCATGGGAGTGTGTTAAGGCAAAACGTGCTGGTAAGATTGAAAAAGTAGATGGAAAACACATCTATGTTATGGGTGAAGAAGATGGTGAGATCTTTATTGATTACTACCCACTTCAAAAGAACCTAAGAACCAACCAAAACACATGTTTTACACAAAAGCCAATCGTTAAAGTTGGTCAAATGGTAGAGAAAGGGCAAATTATCGCTGATGGTCCAAACATGGATCAAGGTGAGCTTGCTCTTGGTGTAAATGCAATGGTTGCATTCATGCCTTGGAATGGCTATAACTTTGAGGATGCGATTGTAATTTCAGAGCGTTTAATCCGTCAAGATGCATTTACTTCAGTACACATTTATGAGAAAGAAGTAGAAGCGCGTGAGCTTAAACATGGTGTTGAAGAGATTACTCGTGATATTCCAAATGTTCGTGATGATGAGCTTTCTCACTTAGATGAGTCTGGTATTGTTAAGATCGGTACACATGTTAAAGGTGGAATGATCTTAGTTGGTAAAGTTTCTCCAAAAGGTGAAGTAAAACCTACTCCTGAAGAGAGACTTTTACGTGCTATCTTTGGTGAAAAAGCGGGTCACGTTGTAAACAAATCACTCTACTGTCCACCATCTATGGAAGGTGTTGTAGTTGATATTAAAGTATTTACGAAAAAAGGATACGACAAAGATCCTCGTGCACTTGAACTTGAAAAAGAAGAGCGTGATTACCTAGAGCGTGAGCACTATGACAGACTTATCATGATCGATAAAGAGGAGATGTTACGCGTAACAAAACTTCTTACTCGTGAGCCTTTAGTATCTGATATCAAAATCGGAGATAAAGAGTACAAAGCGGGTGATATGATCGATGGTGATGACCTTAAAGAGGTTAACCGTTTTGCAATGAATGCTATTGTTAAGTCATTCTCTGAAGCAATTCAAGATGAATATAACAAAACGAAAAACCACTTCCAAAAGCAAAAGAGAATCTTCCGTGATGAACACGAAGAGAAACTCTCTATCTTGGAAAAAGATGACATCCTTCCAAATGGTGTTGTAAAATATGTAAAAGTTTACATCGCAACAAAACGTCACCTTAAAGTTGGTGATAAAATGGCAGGTCGTCACGGAAATAAAGGTATCGTTTCAACGATCGTTCCTGAAGTAGATATGCCATATATGGAAGATGGACGTTCAGTAGATGTATGTCTGAATCCTCTAGGGGTTCCATCTCGTATGAATATCGGTCAGATTTTAGAGATGCACCTTGGTATGGTTGGGCGTGAGCTTGGTAACCAGATCCAAGAAGAGTTTGATAAAAAGCAAGAAGATTTCTTAGATAACCTTCGTGCAAAAATGATCAAAATCGCAGATGTTGCAGGTCTTATGAATGCTGCTGAAGTACTTGGAAATATGAGTAATGATGAACTTCTTACTTATGCAAGAGACTGGGCTAAAGGTGTTAAATTTGCATCACCTATCTTTGAAGGTGTAAATGCTGATGAGTTTGAAAAACTTTATGAGCTTGCAAAAATGGATGCTGATGGTAAAGTTGTACTATATGATGGTAAAACAGGTGATAAGATCAAAGAGCGTGTAAATGTTGGATATATGTATATCCTTAAACTACACCACTTGGTTGATGAGAAAATTCACGCACGTTCAACTGGACCATACTCACTAGTAACACAACAACCAGTTGGTGGTAAAGCACTCTTTGGTGGTCAGAGATTCGGTGAGATGGAAGTTTGGGCACTAGAAGCGTATGGTGCATCAGCAGTTCTTAAAGAGATGTTGACAATTAAATCAGATGATGTTGACGGACGTGTTCGTGCATATAAAGCGATCACACGTGGTGAGCCGGTACCAGCTTCTGGTATTCCTGAAACACTGTTTGTATTAACAAAAGAGCTTCAAGCGTTAGCACTTGATGTAGAGATTATGGACGAGGTAGAAGACGATGAGTAAATTAGTACCAGTTGAAGTAACAGAAGAGAGTAGACCAAAAGACATTAAGCAGTTGCAGTTTCGCCTTGCATCACCTGAGAAGGTTATGTCTTGGAGTCACGGTGAAGTAAAAAAACCAGAAACTATTAACTACCGTACACTTAAACCTGAGCGTGACGGTCTTTTTTGTGCAAAAATCTTTGGACCTGTAAGAGATTACGAGTGTCTTTGTGGTAAATATAAAAAGATGCGTTACAAAGGTGTTGTATGTGAGAAGTGTGGTGTTGAAGTAACGAGCACTAAAGTTCGTCGTACTCGTATGGGTCATATCGAACTTGTAACTCCGGTTGCACACATTTGGTATGTTAGCTCATTGCCATCTCGTATTGGTACACTTCTTGGTATCAAAATGAAAGATTTAGAGCGTGTACTCTACTATGAAGCATATATTGTAGAAGAGGGTGGTGAGGCATACTATGATGCTGAAGCTAAAACTCCGGTACTTAAATATGATGTTTTAAATGAAGAGCAGTACAGAACACTTGTTCAGCGTTTTGGTGAGTTAGGCTTTAAAGCTCGTATGGGTGGTGAGGTTGTTCGTGATTTACTAGATAATATTGACCTCGTTGATCTCTTTACTACACTTAAAGAGCAAATTGGTGAGACAAAATCTGAAGCGAAGAAAAAGACAATAAATAAGCGTCTTAAAGTTATTGAGTCATTCCTTAACTCTGGAAACAATCCAGCGTGGATGATGCTTACTGTTTTACCGGTTCTTCCACCAGATCTTCGTCCACTTGTAAGCCTTGATGGTGGTAAGTTTGCAGTTTCTGATGTAAATGACCTATACCGTCGTGTAATCAACCGTAATCAACGTCTTAAGCGTCTTGTAGAGCTTGATGCTCCTGAGATTATTGTAAGAAATGAGAAGCGTATGCTTCAAGAGTCTGTTGATGCACTCTTTGATAATGGTCGCCGTGCTAATGCAGTAAAAGGTGCAAACAAGCGCCCTTTAAAATCACTTTCTGAGATCATTAAGGGTAAACAGGGACGTTTCCGTCAAAACCTTCTTGGTAAACGTGTTGACTTCTCTGGTCGTTCTGTTATCGTTGTTGGACCGGATTTACGTATGGATGAGTGTGGTCTTCCTAAGAAGATGGCACTTGAACTCTTTAAGCCGCATTTGATTGCAAAACTTGAAGATAAAGGTTATGCAACAACTGTTAAAGCTGCAAAGAAGATGATTGAAGAGAAGACGAATGAAGTATGGGAGTGTTTAGCAGAGATCGTTGATGGTTATCCGGTAATGCTAAACCGTGCACCAACACTTCACAAACTCTCTATTCAGGCTTTCCACCCGAGACTTATCGATGGAAAAGCTATTCAGCTCCACCCACTCGTTTGTGCGGCCTTCAATGCCGATTTCGATGGGGATCAGATGGCTGTTCACGTACCACTCTCTTCTGAGGCTATTGCTGAAGCAAAAGTATTGATGCTTGCATCAATGAATATTTTGCTTCCGGCATCTGGTAAAGCGATTGCTACACCATCTCAGGATATGGTCCTTGGTATCTACTACCTATCATTAGAGAAAAACGGAGTAAAAGGTTCAAACAAACTTTTTGCAAATGTTGATGAGATTCGTATCGCGTTAGAGCATGATGCACTTGATATTCATGCAAAAGTAAGAACAAGAGTTGATGGAAGAATCATCCATACAACTGCAGGTCGTCTCTTAATTAAAGCTATACTTCCAGATTTCGTTCCAGCTGAACTTTGGAACAAGGTTATGAAGAAAAAAGCTATTAATGAGATTGTTGATTATGTTCAAAAGCATGGTGGTATCGGTATTACTGCATCATTCTTGGATCGTCTTAAAGATTTAGGTTTTAAACACGCAACTGAGGCTGGTGTCTCAATTTCAGCTGATGATATCCGTGTACCAGATATGAAAGCTGCAAAAATTGCAGACTCTAAAGCACGTGTTATTGAGATTCAAAAACAGTTTGAAGCTGGTCTTTTAACTGAGCAAGAGAGATACAATAAAATTATTGATGTTTGGACAGATACAAACAATACGCTTGCAGCAGAGATGATGACACTTGTTGAGACTGATAAAGATGGTTTCAACTCTATTCATATGATGGCGGACTCTGGAGCTCGTGGTTCTGCTGCACAAATTCGTCAGCTTGCTGGTATGAGGGGTCTTATGGCTAAACCTTCTGGAGATATTATTGAGACACCAATTATCTCAAACTTTAAAGAGGGTCTAAACGTAATTGAGTACTTTATTTCAACTCACGGTGCTCGTAAAGGTCTTGCCGATACTGCACTTAAAACGGCAAATGCGGGTTACCTTACTCGTAAGCTTGTTGATGTTGCACAAAATGTTAAAATTGTTGAGCATGATTGTCATACGCATGAAGGTATTGAGATCTCAGATATCTCTGATCAAAATACTCTAATTGAGTCTTTAGAAGATAGACTAAACGGTCGTGTACTTGCAGATGATGTTATTGATCCAATCTCAAATGAGATTTTATATGCTGAGGGTACACTTCTTGATGAAGTAAGTGCTAAAGTTATTGCAGAGGCTGGCATTAAGACAGCACACATTAGAACACCAACAACTTGTAAAAGTGAAGATGGTATCTGTGCATTGTGTTATGGTGTTAACCTTGCAACTGGTCATATTGTTCGTCCTGGTGAGGCTGTTGGTATCGTCGCTGCTCAATCTATTGGTGAGCCGGGTACGCAGCTTACACTTAGAACATTCCACGTTGGGGGAACTGCATCAAGTACAGCTCAAGAGCGTCAAGTTATTGCAGAAAAAGAAGGTTTTATCCGTTACTATAATCTTAAGACTTATAGAAACAAAGATGGTAAAAATATTGTTGCTAACCGTCGTAATGCAGCAGTACTTCTTGTTGAACCTAAAATCAAGGCACCATTTGCCGGTACTGTTGAGATTCAGACTATTCATGATGAAGTTATCATCAGTATTAAATCTGGGGATGAGACTGTTAGATACTCTCTACGTAAAAATGAGATTGCTAAACCTAACGAGCTTGCAGGTGTTAGTGGACAGATTGAGGGTAAATACTACTTCCCACACAGTAGTGGCACAGTAGTTGAGGCTGAAGAGTCAATTGTTGAGACTATTAAAGATGGCTGGAATGTACCTTCACGTATCCCATATGCATCTGAGTTACTCGTTGACAATGGTGCACCAGTTACACAAAAGATCTACGCTAAAGAAGAGGGTACTGTTAAGTACTTCCTACTTAAGGGTGACTACTTAGAGAGATTTGAAGGTCTTAAATCTGGTTATGAAGTAGTTGAAAAAGGTCTTTTTGCAGCTATTATTGACAAAAACAACCGTGAGGCTGTTCGTCACTATATCGCTCGTGGTTCTGTTATCGTTACTGATGATGATGAGGCAGTTGATGCTCAGTCGTTAATCGCTAAACCATCATCAGATGAGTCAGTGGTAATTGCAGAGTGGGATCCATACTCTAACCCGATTATCTCTGAAGCTAATGGTGTAGTTAAATTTGAAGATATTATTGTTGGAACGACTGCAAGTGAGCAACTTGATGAGCTTACTGGTAAAACTCGTCTTATGATTAATGATCATATCTCTTCAGAATATAAGCCGACTATCGTGCTTGCAACTGAAGATGGTGAGCTTTTACGTTACGCTATTGAACCTAAATCTTCAATCTTTGTTCAAGATGGAGCAGAGGTGAAAATTGCTGATATCTTGGCAAAAACACCAAAAGCACTTCAAAAGTCATCAGATATTACCGGTGGTCTTCCACGTGTATCTGAACTCTTTGAGGGTCGTCGTCCAAAAGCAACTGCACTTATCTCTGAGATAGATGGTGTTGTAAGCTTTGGTAAACCACTTCGTGGTAAAGTTCGTATTATTGTAAGCAACTCTGAAAACGGAATTATTAAAGAGTACTTTGTAGATAAGTCACATGAGCCTGTTGTTGCAGCTGGTGACTTTGTTCACGCTGGTGAGAGACTTACTACTGGTATTCTTTCATCTCATGAGTTATTACGTATTATGGGTGTTAAAGCACTCTATAACTACCTTGTATCTGAAGTACAACAAGTTTACCGTTCTCAAGGGGTAAATATTGCAGACAAACACATCGAAGTAATCTTTACGCAGATGTTACGTCAAGTGAAAATTGTTAAATCTGGAGATACGAAGTTTATTGAGGGTGATTTAGTTTCTAAAGCTAAATTCGCTCAAGAGAATGAGAAAATTATGCGTCTTGGTGGTCGTCCTGCGATTGCAGAGCCATTCTTAGTTGGTATCACACGTGCAGCAGTATCTGCAGATAGTATTATCTCAGCTGCTTCATTCCAAGATACAACGAAAGTATTAACAGAGGCAGCAGTTTCAGCTAAAGTTGATAACTTAGAGAACTTAAAAGAGAATGTTATTATCGGTAGAACTATTCCTGTTGGAACTGGTATCTATAAAGATCAAGAGATTCAATTTGAAACAGAGGAGGAGGCGTAAGCTTCTTCTTTTGACTCCACAAACTTTTCTCCCCATCAAAAACCAACATCATTAATTCATCCTTAAAATAAGCTAACTTTAATTACAATTTCTGTATTATTCCGTGTCTATAATTCTCTCAATTATACTCTATAACTAAAATTTATTTAGTTTTTGATGGAATAATTGTAGAGAGTTACATTCTACTGGAAAAATTAAGTAAAAGGAATTATATGCCTACAATCAATCAATTGATTCGTAAAGAGCGTAAAAAAGTAGTTAAGAAATCAAAATCTGCTGCTTTAAATGCTTGTCCACAGCGTCGTGGTGTTTGTACTCGTGTTTACACAACTACACCTAAAAAACCAAACTCGGCTTTAAGAAAAGTTGCAAAAGTTAGATTAACTTCAGGTTTTGAAGTTATTTCATACATCGGTGGTGAGGGTCACAACCTTCAAGAGCACTCTATCGTACTTGTACGTGGTGGTCGTGTAAAAGATTTACCTGGTGTTAAGTATCACATCGTTCGTGGTGCATTAGATACTGCTGGTGTTGCTAACCGTATGGTTGCTCGTTCTAAATATGGAACTAAAAAGCCAAAAAAATAGTCTAAAACTATTTTTTTAAACAATATATATTCAAAATAGCTACAGGGCTTACACGATTAATTTTACGTAAGTTTTGAGTAAATTTGAAAAAATTGAAGACAAGGAAAAAAACAAATGAGAAGAAGAAAAGCTCCCGTTCGTGAAATTATGCCAGATCCAATTTATGGAAGCAAAGTTTTAACGAAATTTATTAACAAGATTATGTTAGATGGTAAAAAATCTACTGCAGAAAAGATTATCTACTCTGCTATGGATATCATCAGCTCACGTGGTGAGAAGAGTGGTATTGAGACATTTAATGAAGCTATTGAGAATATCAAGCCTATTATTGAGGTAAAAAGTCGCCGTGTTGGTGGTGCTACTTATCAAGTTCCAGTAGAAGTACGCCCAGTACGTCAGCAGTCACTAGCTATTAGATGGTTAGTAGATGCAGCACGTAAGAGAAACGAGAGAACTATGGCTGAGAGATTAGCTAACGAGTTCATGGATGCAGCAAGCGATAAGGGTGCAGCATTTAAGAAAAAAGAAGATACATACAAAATGGCAGAAGCTAATAAAGCATTTGCTCATTACAGATGGTAATAGGAAGTTAATATGCCAAGAAGTCATAAATTAGAAGATGTAAGAAACATCGGTATTGCTGCTCACATTGATGCAGGTAAAACAACAACAACAGAGAGAATTCTTTTCTATACTGGTGTTGAGCATAAAATCGGTGAGGTTCATGATGGTGCTGCCACTATGGACTGGATGGAGCAAGAGCAAGAGCGTGGTATTACAATTACTTCTGCTGCAACAACTTGTGAATGGCAAGGGAAACAGATCAATATCATCGATACTCCGGGCCACGTTGACTTTACTATTGAAGTTGAGCGTTCTATGCGTGTACTTGATGGTGCTGTATCAGTATTTTGTGCTGTTGGTGGGGTTCAACCACAATCAGAGACAGTATGGAGACAACGTAACCGTTATAAAGTTCCTTCAATTGTTTTCGTTAACAAAATGGATAGAACTGGTGCAGATTTCTACGAAGTTGAGAAGCAAATTCGTGAACGTCTTAAAGGTAATCCAATGCCTTTCCAACTGCCAATTGGTGCAGAAGACAAATTCGAAGGTGTAATTGACCTTGTAAAAATGAAAGAGATTGTTTGGGATGCTGATGCTGCTATGGGTTCTGCATACCATGAACAAGATATTCGTCCTGAACTTCAAGAAAAAGCTGAAGAGTATAGAGAAAAAATGCTTGAGACTCTTTCAGAAGTAGATGGTAATGATGAGTTTGCTATGAAATTCTTAGAGGGTGAAGAGATTACTCAAGAAGAGATCAAAGCTGCAATCAAATCTGCGACTCTTGGTATGGCAATCGTTCCAATGACTCCGGGTACTGCATTTAAAAACAAAGGTGTTCAAACACTTCTTGACGCTGTTGTAGATTACCTTCCTTCACCGGTTGAGGCTGAGCCTATTACTGGTACAATGATGGATGATGAGTCTAAAGAGGTTATCGTTGAGTCTACTGATGATGGTGCATTCGCATCTCTAGCATTCAAAATTATGACTGACCCATTTGTTGGTGTTTTAACTTTTATTCGTGTATACCGTGGTTCATTAGAGTCAGGTTCTTATGTACACAATACTACAAAAGATAAAAAAGAGCGTATTGGTCGTATCGTTAAGATGCACGCTATCAAACGTGAAGAGGTAGCTGAAATCTACGCTGGTGAGATTGGTGCGGTTGTTGGTCTTAAATCAACTACTACAGGTGATACTCTTTGTGATCCATCTGAAAAAGTTGTACTTGAAAGAATGGACTTCCCAGATCCGGTTATCTCTGTTGCAGTTGAGCCAAAAACTAAAGCTGACCAAGAGAAAATGGGTATCGCTCTAAGCAAACTAGCAGCTGAAGATCCATCTTTTAGAGTTCACACTGATGAAGAGACTGGTCAGACTATTATCTCTGGTATGGGTGAGTTACACCTTGAGATTATTGTTGACCGTATGAAACGTGAGTTCAAAGTTGAAGCTGAAGTTGGTGCTCCACAGGTATCTTACCGTGAAGCAATCCGTGATGAAGTTGATGAGAACTACAAATATGCAAAACAATCTGGTGGTCGTGGTCAGTATGGTCACGTTGTGTTCAAAATGAAACCTGCTGAAGCTGGTGCTGGTCTTGTTTTCCACAATGATATCAAAGGTGGGGCGATTCCAAGAGAATACATTCCTGCAGTTGAAAAAGGTTTTGAAGAAGCAATGCAAGGCGGTGTTCTTGCTGGTTATCCAATCGAAGATGTTGAGATCAGTCTTTATGATGGTACTTACCATGATGTCGATTCAAATGAGATGGCGTTTAAACTTGCTGCTTCAATGGGATTCAAAGAGGCTGCTAAAAAAGCAAACCCAGCTATTCTTGAACCAATCATGAAAGTTGAAGTTGAAGTTCCTGAAGAGTATATGGGAGATGTAATCGGTGACCTTAACCGTCGTCGTGGACAAGTTAACAACATGAGTGATCGTGCTGGTAACAAGATTGTTGATGCATTCGTTCCATTATCTGAAATGTTCGGTTACTCAACTGACCTTCGTTCAAATACTCAAGGGCGTGCAACGTACTCTATGGAATTCGATCACTATGAAGAAGTTCCTAGAAACGTATCTGAAGAGATCGTTAAAAAACGTAACGGTTAATCTCTCACTTTTTTGGTACTTTCTTTATGAAAGTACCATACCCTCACAAAAAACAATTAAAATTCTGTTATAATTACCTAAAAACTAGGTAAACAATGTATAGACTCTTTTTACTACTCCTTTTAACTACAAATATAGTTACTGCTAATGATAAACCTTTAGAAATCATGGATAAAAATATTACTAAAACCTACCCTTTTGCCTATGCAGCACTTGGTAATATAATCTATGAGAATGCTCCTAAGATTGAAAAACTAAAAGATATTGAGGCCTATAAGATATTTAGTGAGAAGATAGAAAAATATATAAAACGTACTGAAGATGTGATGACAGAGGGCTTCTTACTCAATGAGCTCTCCAGTGAAGATCAGCGCAAGAGCTATTTAGAAAAATTAAGAGAGTTGGCAGTAACAAATGATTTTTTTGTTCGTTCAGTTGACGATAAGTTCAATCTAGCACTTGAGAGTGAAAATACAGAACTCTTTTCTCAACTTTTAGATAGTGGACTTGTTGATGTAAAGAAGTATAAAAAAGCTATTTTGGAGTACTACTACAAGCACAAGGACTCAATAGAACCAGAGGGTGTAATCAAAAGCCTGCTTCAGGAAAAAAAGGTTCAAAAGAGTATTCAAAAAAGAGTATACAAAAGCAAAAGAGCATTGGATTTAGAGCGAATACGTGAAATCAGAGAGCGTGATAGAAGAGAACAGGAGCGTTTGGAAAAACAGCTTCAAGAGGAGTTAGAGAGAAAGAAGATGCAGATAAGAGAGTATCAGAAAAAGGAGCTCTCTAAGACCAAATAAAAGGCTCATCCTCCGCTGGTCTTCCCTCTAGAGTCAAATAGGGCTTATACTCTGCCTTGTAAGAGAGTGAAGGACAATCTTCAACATAATATCCAAGATAGATCCATTTTTTACTGCTGTTTTTGGCATACTTAATCTGATTATAGAGTGAGAGTTTTCCCAAAGAGTATTTTGAAAACTCTGGATCATAGTAGAAGTATATTGAGGATATCCCATCATTAAGTATATCGATTAAATCGACACCAATTAATCTATCTTCAAAATAGTAAAGTACTTCAAACCCAAACTCTTCATGTCCAAGTACAAAGGAGCTATAGTAGTGTTCTGGTGAGGTTGGTGAATACTCCCACCCCTTTTTACTACGCATATAACGGTGATATTTATCAAAAAGTTCTAAATGTTCATGTGTAATGGAGGGTTGTCGTATAAAGATACGTAAATCATTACCCTTACGCATTATACGTCTTGCAGATTTTGAAAATGTATAGTTATCTACATCTATTTTAATACTTTGGCACTCATGACACTCCATGCAAATAGGACGAAAGTACATTTTGCCAAAGCGTCTATAACCACGCTCAATTAAATCTTGACATGAAGCTGTACTGCAACTCTCTATAACTTTATAGTGCATAGTCTGCTTTTTATCTTTTAGATAGGAACATTTGTCATCAAGAGAAAATTCTTTAAGTAGATTCATAATCGAATTTTGACATAATATTTATTATATAAAGCACAGATGGAGCGTTTAGTTGGAATTTTTTTTAAAATATCAAAAACTTATATTAAGAGTAGTAGGTGTAGTTATGCTGCTGATAGGTTTTGTTGTACATTTTTGGATAACTCCTAAGATAGTAGTTAGTAAAAGTGATATAGCCGCTGCTAATGTAGCGCGTATGGAAGCGAGTGTAGCTGGAGCAGTTACAAAAAGTACAAAACCGGACCCAAGAACAATTGCAAAGGCCTTAAAGGCTACAAAAGAGAAGCAGATGGAGTATTTAACTCTATTTTCAATGCTCTTTGGTATACTCTTTTTACTCTATAGTTTCTTTAAAAAAGAGGAGTCTTAAGAGCGGTTTGTAGCTATGAGAACTCCCTCAATCATCTTATCGATATCACCATCTAATATGGCAGATACATTGGAGTATGCCTCGTTTGAACGTGTATCTTTGACCTGTTGGTATGGTTGCATTACATAAGAACGTATCTGGTGTCCCCAACCAATCTCACTCTTGGCAATACCTGCCTCTTTTGCTTTTTGCTCTTCAAGCTCTAACTCATAAAGACGTGATTTGAGCATCTTGATGGCTGTTGCTTTGTTCTTATGTTGGCTTCTATCATTTTGACACTGAACGACAACACCTGTAGGTATGTGTGTTATACGGATTGCAGATTCCGTTTTATTGACATGCTGCCCACCTGCACCACTTGCACGGTAGGTGTCAATACGTATATCTTTATCTTCAATGACAATGTCAATATCATCATCAATTTCTGGTGAGACCATGACCGAGGCAAAGGATGTATGACGTTTTGCATTGGAATCAAAAGGAGAGATACGAACCAAACGATGAATTCCATTTTCTACCTTGAGGTATCCGTAAGCATTTTCACCCTTTATAAGGATAGTTGTATCTTTGATGCCTGCCTCTTCTCCTGTTTGATAATCAAGTACTTCAACCTTAAAATCATGTCTCTCAGCCCAGCGTTTATACATACGAAGCAGCATTGCAGCCCAGTCTTGTGACTCTGTACCACCTGCACCAGGGTGAATGGAGAGGATAGCATTGTTCGTGTCACTCTCACCGCTAAGAAGTACCTCTATCTCCATAGCACGTATCTGCTCTTCAAGACTAGGTGCATCATCATAGAGTGCCTGCAGGGACTCTTCATCATTCTCCTCTTTTGCCATCTCATAGAGTTCTTGTGCATCTTCTACTGCAGATTTAGCTATGCGGTATTTTTCTAATTTTCGCTCAAGTTGTGTTTTCTCTTTTTGAATTTTAGCAGCCTCTTTGGCATCATTCCAAAACTCTGGATTATTTTCAAGCTCTTCAATCTCATGCAGTCTGGCTTCTATCTTGTCAGGTTCGACAACACCGGTAATATTTTGCATTTTCGTTGTAATGTTTTTTAAAAGTTCTGTATATTCGTAATTATCCATTTTTTTGTTTCACTTTTTGTAATTCTTTAATCTTTAGATATTGTATAATTGCGAAAGTATAACACATCAAGGCAAAATATGAAGATTATATCATTAGCGAATGAGTTGAAAAATTATCTGCGTCAGCAAAATAAAACTATTGGTTATGTACCTACTATGGGAGCTCTACATGAGGGGCATATCTCACTGATTAAAAATGCAAGAAGAGATAATGAAGTGGTTGTTGTCTCAATCTTTGTCAATCCTACACAGTTTTTAGAAGGAGAGGATTTAGAGAAGTATCCAAGACGGGATGAGGCAGATAAAGAGATATGTAGGTTAGCTGGAGTAGATATCCTCTTTATGCCAAATGCACAAGAGCTCTACTTTGATGATGAAGTCAAGGTGGTAGCACCAAATGTACGTGGTTATATTTTAGAGGGAGCGACTCGACCTGGACACTTTAGTGGTGTTTTGCGTGTTGTTATGAAGCTGCTCAATATTGTAAATCCAGATAATGCATATTTTGGGAAGAAGGATGCACAGCAGTTACATCTAATAAAGTTAATGGTCAAGCACTACTTTATGGATGTAAATATTATTGAAGTAGAGACAATCCGTGATAGCGATGGTTTGGCAATGAGCAGTCGCAATCTCTATCTATCAAAAGAGGAGAGAGCAGAGGCTCTTAAAATTCCTAAGTCTCTTTACGAAGCCTCTAAACTTATCAGTAAGGGAGTCCTCTCTTGTGAGCTTATTAAAAGAGAGATGCTAGAGATTTTGGAACCTTTAGAGGTAGGTTATGTAGCTATTTTAAATAGAGACTTTGAGCTTATTGAGGAGGTAGAGGTTGGAAATAGTATAATACTAGTAGAAGCCGTTGTAGGGAGTACAAGACTGCTTGATAATGTATGGCTTTAGAGTTTAGGCTCTAAATAGCCCTCTTCAATCATAATATCAACTGCTTGTTTAAAGACAGGTACTGCAGTTTGTGCCGCGAACTGACTCTTTTTAGGTTCAACAACAACAACTCCGATTGTATATTTGTGTTGAGCATCATTAGCAAATCCCATAAAGGCTGTATTGTACTTTCTAACATAGTGTCCCTTCTCAACTTTATGAGCAGTTCCTGTCTTACCCCCAACTTCAATACCTGCTGTTATCGCCTTTTTCCCCGTTCCTTTGTTTACTGTTTTTATTAGAATCTTTTTCATACGTGCTGCTGTTGTAGCTGAAATTACTCTAACACTCTCTTCATTTGGGAGTTTTTTAACCTGTCCATACTGGTCAATAAGAGCATCTACAAGCTTTGGATATACCATAACACCACCATTGTTAAAAGCACTGTATGCTCGAAGTAACTGCATAAGGTTAGCTCTCATTCCATAACCGTATGAGCAGGTTGCTTTATATATCTCATTCTCAAGACGCTTGGCAGATGGGATGGAGCCGACTCTCTCATAGATAAGATCGGGTGTGGATTTTTGGGAAAAGCCAAACTTGTAGAGACCATTATAAAACTCATAACCTGAGAGTTTTTGAGCAAGTTGTGCAATACCTATGTTTGATGAGTATACAATAACATTTTGTGCACTGAGCCAGTCAAATTTATGTTCATCAGTTATGACCTTTCTACCCATCTTAAAACGACCGTTGTGTCCGTTGACCAAATCATAAGGATTTACGAGTTTGTGTTCTAGTAGTAAAGAGAATGTAATTGGTTTGATAACACTACCGGGCTCGAAACTATATTTTGTCATTGCTGCATTAAGTGATGGGTAGTCACTCTTTTTAATCGCTTTTGGAAAGTAGCGGTTTGAGCTTGCAAGAACAAGAACTCTTCCACTCTTTGACTCCATTACTGCTAACATAATCTCTTTAGCACGGAGCTCTTTTTTCATCTTGTCAAGCATCTTCTCCATGCGTATCTGTAGTGCTACAGGTATAGTCAGTTTTATATCAAAACCATCTATTTTTGGCTTTGTAAAGCTCTCTTTGTTGAGAATGATGTAGCTGTTAACATCTCTTTTGCCTCTGCTGTATCCATCTTGAATAGCAGATAGCTCCTCATCAAAGCGTTTCTCTAATCCCTGTACACCTTTTATGTGGGTATATCCATCCTCTTCAAACTTTATAGGGTAGCCGATAACGGGAGTCAGAAGATTTCCATAAGGGTACTCTCTACTCTCTCCACTCTCAATAATACTAAGTCCATGAATGGAACGTATCCCTGTTTTTGGATTTTTAAGCTCCATAAAGACCTTAAAGCGTCTTAACTCATAGGCAAGTTTTTTGAGATAGTGTGCTTGAATTTGGGGAATGTTGTAACTAAGAACAACAACTCCTCTCTTTTTTGAGATACGTTTCTTAATCTCTTTTGGAGTCATTCCTGAATAGATACTAAAGAGTTCGACAAAGAGCTCTTTTTTTTCTGGATCGATATAGCGTGTATTTACAACAGCTTTGTATAGTTTTTTAGTGGTAGCAATATGAAAACCATCTGCAGATATAATACTTCCTCTTTTTGCTTTAGAGCTCTCCATAGCATAGAGTGATGGCATATGTCTTGGGTTGAAGGCGGTAAAGAACATAACACTCAAAAAGACAATAAAAGCTACAACTATGAGAACATAGAGAAGGAGTATCTTTTTACTTTTATTGTGATTTTTCATATTATAAATTCCAGAGCATAATTATTTTGTTATTCAAAGAGGATTGTATCAAGTTAGCGCTGAAATTTTTTTGTTTAGAGTTGCGTTCTTCCAATCTCTTTATATGCGTTAAGTGCTTTATTTCGAATCTCAAGCATCAGTTTCATACTTGTCTCTGCTTTACCGATAGCAAGAGCTGCTTGGTGGAGATCTTTTACCTGTCCTGTTGCCAAGTCAGCAATAGCCTCTTCACTCTCTTGTTGAATCTCATTGACCTCATTGAGTGCAGATTTTAGTGAGTCTGCAAAGTTTGCACCACCATTTGAACCCTCTTGAAGCGCATCTTTTTGTTTTAAAAGTTCTGCGGTTGAGGGTGATGTGATAGCGTTAATGTTACTCATCTATAATACTCCATATTTACTGCAAGAGAGATATTGCAGAGTTTGCCATATCTTTTGCACTTTGAAATGCTGCGACATTTGCTTGGTATGAACGTGTCGCTTCAACTAAATCGGCCATCTCTACCACAGGATTAATATTTGGGTAGGCAACATAGCCGTTTGCATCAGCATCTGGATGGTTTGGCTCAAATTTCATCTTTGGTTTTGAGTCATCCCGAACTACCTTGTCAACTATTACACTCATTATAGCAGGATTTACCTTTTTACCAAATTCTCCCTCATCAAGGGGATCTTCATATTTGCTACTCTGTGTAGATTCGCCAAGGGCTCTGTTGTAGGCATCATTAAAATCTATTGCACGGAATACAACCTCTTTACGACGGTATGGTCCACCCTCTTCAGTTCTTGTTGTTTGAGCATTGGCAATATTGCCAGAGATTGTATTTACTCGAACACGTTGTGCTGAGAGTCCGTATCCAGATATATCAAAACTATTTAAAAAATTAGACATTTAAAATCCTTAGTTTACTTTTGCTGATGCATCGATAACACTTCTAAAGATAGCACCATCTTTTTTATTGGCCATAATAAGGGCATTGAACATAATAGAGTTTTTACTCATCTCGGTAGTCTCTACATCAATATCTACTGAGTTTCCATCATTTCTAGCCATATGTCCATCTCTAAAGTAGAGTTTAGGTTCTGTTTTACTGCTTTGGTTTTTTGGTGCCAAGTGTTTTGAACTGGTGCGTGCAAGTTCAAGCTCTTGATTTTTATCTTTGTAGAGCTCACTCTTTTTAGCAATGAGTGCATCTTCAAAGCGGATATCACGTGGCTTATAGTAAGGAGTATCTGCATTTGCGATATTTGAAGCTATCATATCCTGACGAGCGGCTCTATAGTCGAGCGCATCAGCGATTAGTGAGTGTGTTTTTGATATCTCTATACTCATAGTCTCTCCTTAAGCAGTTAATTGAAAATTTACAAGCAAATTTAGTACCAACTCTTAGGATATGTTGAGATATTATTTGATGTTAAATTTCAAAGTTAAAGGTTTCCTCACAAAAGAGGGAGAAAGTAGTGAATATAGATGATTTCAGCAAAGATTAATATTAAAGAGCCGATAATATAATTTAAGATTACTAGGGTAGTCCAAATTTTTTAATTAACACAAGGAGTTCTTATGAAAAGAGCTGGTTTTACAATGATCGAATTGATCTTCGTTATCGTTATTTTAGGTATTTTAGCAGCAGTTGCTATTCCAAAGCTTGCAGCTACACGTAATGATGCAAAAATTGCTTCAGAAGTTACGAGTATGGCTCAAGCACTACAAAATCTTGGTGCAGAGTATACAGCACAGGGTGCATTTACAAACTATACAGCTACGGATGCAAATAATGCTATTCACTGTGCAGATTTCAATACAAGTGCTGATGGAAATGTTACACTTACTATGAAAACAACTGCTCCATCAGATGGGACATGTCCTACTCCTGTTCTTACAGGTGTTACAACAAAAGCTAAAGCAAATGGTTTAGTTGATGCAAGTGGATCAAAAACTTACCAATTTGGTGGTACAGGTGTGAAAAACTAGTTTTTAGTTTTTCAGCTCTTCTCTCCTATCCTTTTGGGTAGAGAGAAGATTTTTTAATCTCTTTTTAGATCTCTTCCGTTTTACCTCAATTCTTTTTATAAACTTTACTTTTACATTGACATAATTAAACTCATGATACTATTACGAAAAAATAGTAGGGAAAAAATAGAGATGAAGCATTTTAGAGATGGATTTACTATGATAGAGTTGGTTTTTGTTATAGTGATTTTGGGGATATTGGCTGCAGTTGCAGTACCGAGATTAACAGCTACAAGAGATGATGCAAAAGTAGCTGCAGATGTCTCAAGTACAGCCCAAGCGCTACAGAATTTAGCTGCAGAGTATATGGCAAAGGGTGCTTTTGAGGAGTATAACGTTACTATGGCTAACAGTTCAGTAAAATGTTTTGAGTTTACCCTCAATAGTGCAGCTGATGGAAATATCACCCTCTCTGCACTTAGCAGTGAGTCTGAAGATTGCTCTCAAAGAGTTCTTCTCTCAGCAAAAAACTTAGCTACGAAAAATGATCTTATTGCGGATGATGGATCACCAAAAAGATATGTTTTTGCCGCTACTAGTGGTATAAATGAATAAAAAATATGGTATTATGTAGATATAAATAGTAGAGGAAATATAGATGAAACAATCAAGATATGCATTTACAATGATTGAACTTGTTTTTGTTATTGTTGTTCTTGGAATTTTGGCAGCTATTGCTGTTCCGAAGTTTGCGGCAACACGTACAGATGCACAGATTGCGAAAGGACGCTCCGATATCTCTGCAGTTCGCTCAGCAATTGTAAATGAGAGACAAAGCCGATTGATTAAAGGGGATACTAGCTGGATTAACTCTCTTAGCAGCTCTGCAACAACACTCTTTGATGGAAATGGTACTGCTGCTACTGATGTAAAGCTTTTAATGTATGGAATTCCATCAGGAACGACGGATGGCCACTGGAGTACAACGAGTGCTAACTACCCTTATGTAAACTACAGATATAAAGTAGGTGGAAAAAATTGTGACTTTAGCTATACATCAAGTGATGGGAAGTTTAAACTGAATGCTTCACAAGACTCTATTTGTGACAAATTAGTTAATTAATTCAAGAGTTGTATTACTATAAGGTCTCTCTTCTAGGCTCTCCTCTAGAGCCACTTACCTACCACTCAAACCATAAGTTTCTTCAAGGTGAACTTATATCTGTACCCCTTAGGAGTAGACTCAAAAAAGCAGTTGTTTTAGAGTCAGTCTCTAAACCGGAGTTTGAAACTCTGGCAATCGACTCCTCTTTAGAAGCTTACTTCAGTGATAAAAATATTGTATTTGCAAAGTTTATTGCATCTTATTATATTTGTTCATTGGGAGATGCTTTTGCACTTATGGTACCTTTTAAGTTAAACAATAAGCCATCGAACTCTCAAGAGAGTACCTCTCAAAATAAGAAGATTAGACTCTCTACGAGACAGAGTGATGCTTTGAATTTTTTACAAAAGCAGAAAGTTTCACTACTCTTTGGAGATACGGGGAGCGGTAAAACTGAGATATATATGCGCTATTTTGAAGATGTTTTAAAAGAGCAAAAGAGGGTACTCTTTTTAATGCCTGAGATTTCGTTGACTCCACAGATGGAGAGTAGACTTTTAGAGTATTTTGAAGATAGTGTTGTGATGTGGCACTCAAAACTAACTCCAAAAAAGAAAAAAGAGGCTCTTGAAAAGATTTACGATGGTCGAGCAAAGATAATTGCAGGACCACGCTCCTCTCTCTTTTTACCTATTGAGAAGTTGGGACTTATTGTTGTTGATGAGGAGCATGATGATAGCTATAAATCCTCCTCCAGACCTCGTTATAATGCAAGAGACCTTGCAATATATATGGGCAGACTCTATGATGCTCCTGTTGTACTTGGAAGTGCTACACCTTCATTAAGTAGTTATGTGAAATTTCCTCACACTAGATTAAAGGGTGGCCATTTTAACTCTAAAAAAGAGTTTATTTATGAGAGAAGTGTGGAGTCTCTCTCTGAGTTGGTAATGCAAGAGTTGCGTAATACTCTTAAGAAAAAAGAGCAGGCGATTCTTTTTCTCCCAACCCGTGCAAATTTCAAATATCTTATATGCGCTGATTGCGGACATACCTACAAGTGTGCCTTCTGTAGTGTCGGTATGAGTCTCCATCATAATGCACGAGCTTTGAAGTGTCACTACTGTGGATTTTCACAGGCAATTACTCAGGTATGTTCTGAGTGTAGCAGTCCTAACTTAACAAGTAATCGTATTGGAACTGCTGAGGCGCTTAAGGTGATTGAAGAGGAGTTCCCATCAGCAAGGGTTGCACAGTTTGACAGAGATGTAATCACTACCGCATCCAAACTTAAAAAAGTACTCAAACGTTTTAATGATAAAGAGATAGATATCTTAGTCGGGACACAGATGCTTAGTAAGGGGCATGATTATCATGGTGTAACACTTGCTGTAGTCCTAGGTATGGATAATATGTTAAATATGAGTGACTATAGAGCTCGCGAGAAGGCTCTATCTTCTCTTATTCAAGTAGCGGGAAGAAGTGGTCGTGCAAAAGATGCCAGAGTTGTTGTACAGAGTTTTAATGAGGAGTTTTTTAGAGCCTATGTAGATAATTATGAGGCTTTTTTGGAGGAGGAGAAACTTTTTCGCTCTGAACTCTATCCACCCTATAAGAAACTTGCTCGTGTACTCTTTGCTGATAAAAACGGTGCAAAGGCTCAAGAGGAGATGCGTAAAATGGAGGCAGCACTCAAAGAGTTTAAAGATATAGAGATTGTCGGTGCAAAAAAGTGTGCTATTGAGAGAGTTGCAAATAAGTATAGATTTGAGATTCTCCTTCGTGCAGATAAAGCAACAGAGCTCATTACTGCTCTATTGGCAACAAAAGTTAGTCTGGCTGAGATAGATATGGACCCTATAGAGTTTGCTTAAATCTTTGGAGCGATATTTTCAAAAAACCAGTAAAAAGCAGCTATAACTCCGGGGGTCTTTTTATAGGATTGATCAAACATAAACTCTTTTGCTTTATGGAGTGGCAGATAGATGACTTCAATCTCCTCTTGTTCAATACCGCCGCCTGAGTCCACCTGCATACTCTCATCAATTTGGGCATAATAGAGTGTTTGAGAGGCTCCAGAGATACCTACACTGGTATAGAATGTAGTGATTTTTTCAATTTTATCCATGGGGACATCATAGCCGCACTCTTCAAGTATCTCCTCTTTAGCGATAGCTTTATCACTTATGTTTTTATCAATAATACCTGCGCACAACTCATACATATATCCATCATCTTTCGTTGCATTTAAGACTGCCGGACGTAGTTGTTTGACAAGTACAAAGGATTTTTTACTACTATGATAAAGAAGCGTGGAGACACTGTTGTGAGAGATGACAGCCTCCCACTCTTTTATCTCTCCATTTTGCCTATAGTTAATCTTTATCGGTTTGATATATTTTGGGTTAGTAAGTGCTTGTATCTCTGTAATTTTATCCATCACTACGCTTTGTACTATTTTTATCCTCTTTATGAGTATCTAAAAAGTGGACATAACAGATATTTTCAAAAGGTCCCACTCTTTTAAAAGAGGTTTTGTTGTTAAGGTGGAGTTCGACACTCTCATCATAATTCTTTTTGAGTTTTAAAAATGCCTTTTTCTCTTTGCCTCGGAGTTTTTTTGTAGTGACTTGCACAACTCGCAGTGGATTTATAGCACGTCCACGTTTACGCAGTTCAAAATGGAGGTGGGGACCGGTTGAGCGTCCTGTTGATCCCACATAACCGATTGTCTGCCCCTTTTTAACATATTTACCCCTTCGAATACCACGACGGAAAGATTTGAGGTGTGCATAACGTGTTTCATAACCGTCATTATGTCGAATTTTTATGAGGTTACCGTAGCTCCCGAGTCGTGCTGCATAGATGACTCTTCCACTTCCTGCTGCAACAATAGGTGTTCCTCGACGGGCTGCATAATCAACACCGAGATGGGCCTTCCATTTATGTAAAACAGGGTGGTATCTCCGTTTTGTAAAGTAAGATGAGATGCGAGCACCGCGTACAGGACGAGCGAGTAAAAAGCCCTCAACCTCATGTCCCTTCTCATCATAGTATCTTCCATCTTCGTTGAGGTAGATATAGTGCCTCTTTTTGTGCATCTCAATCATTGCAACTTTAAGAGTAGGCATTGAGAAAGGGCGACCAAGACGATACTTTTGGTCATAAATCATTACAAGTTCATCACCTTTTCGGATATCATTTTTAAAGTTGAGTGAGTGTTTAAAGCTTGAGACAAATATCTGAGCAAGTTTTTTACTGCCTGTATCTTTTAAAATATTGTACATTGGTGAGCTAGTAATAGTTGTATAAAAAGCCTCGGTTTTTGTTGCAGATATGATGGGTATTGCTTCAAATTGATAAGACTCTTCATCTTTATATATATGAATTTGAAGCTCATCATTGAGAGGAAGAAGTATCTGCTCAATTTCACCATTTTTATCTTTTAAAATTTGGTAGTGAACACCCGCTCGTATCTCCTCTGTAAGTCTTTGGTCATCTTTATCGAGATTGTAGTAGAGGTCCCGTACCGGAAGATTGTTGTTTTGTAAAAAGACAAGATAGGTCTCTCCTGGACTCCAGCGGTAGCGCTCTACCTCTGCACCGAAGAGGGACGTGATAAATAAAAAAAGTATGAAAAAACGTATCATAAATATTAGCCTAGAGTAAATAATTTGCAAAGATTATCAAATTTTGGCTTAGTCTGAGGTTTGTTTGATATAATCGCACTATATTATATAGAAAGAAGTTTGATGAAATATATATTTTTACTCATATTGATAGCTCTTGAAGTGATGGCTTCAAATATTAAGGCTCCTGTTAAGGCATTTAATAGTGACGAGGGGAGAGTAACAATTTCAATAGATAAAATTGATGTCGGAGTGAGTGGCTTTGTTGTACACCATATCAACAAAGATCACTCCTCTATATTAAAGAGTGTAGTGGTTGAGAGTTTTGATCCCTCTACAAAGAGTGCTACTTTAAAAGTAAGCGAGTTTAATGCTCTTGAAAATAGTGCTCTTCCTTCAGGCAAGTGGAGTATCGCTCCAGGTGATATTGTTGAACTTGCTTTTGGTTACTCAAGAGGGCTTCTTTTAGCTCCTTCAGAAGAGATTTATCACAAGATTACCAAGAGTGTCAAAATAGAGTGGATACATCCAGATCTCTTTGCGATGACACTCTCTTTTGAAGGACACCCGACACCCCTTAGCGAGGATTTTGCACGCTTTGCAGACTCTATGAGTGTAGGGTTGCTCTTTATCTATCTTGATAAAAGAGTCTATACTGTTGATATTAAGAGTTTTAAAATTTTAAATATTACAGAGGCCCCGTTTCAGCAAGAGAGTACAAAGCTCCCTTTTTACAGCAGGGTAGAGGAGATAGATGCTGCATGGTGGGGTGAAGGAAGTGATGAGATGCAGGAGTATGCACCACATTACTATGAACTTTTAGTAGAACATAACCCTAAAAATGAGCAGCTCTACAAGATTATAGAGTCTACAAAAAGTGAGCAGCTTAAAGATCTTTTAGATGAATTTCAAGTAGGAAAATAGAATGATAGAACAAAAACATTTACAACATTTTAAATCTATAGTCGGTGATGAGAATATCTACAGTGATAAAGCACACCTTATCGCTTACTCTTATGATGCGACACGTGAACATTTTGAGCCAGATGCAGTGGTCTTCCCTCGAGATGAAGAGGATGTGAGTAAGATTCTTAAGTACTGTAATGAGCACCGAATTGTTATTGTTCCTCGTGGGGCAGGGAGTGGTTTTACCGGTGGTGCACTGCCAAGTTCTGGTGGAATTGTGCTTGCAATGGAGAAGCACATGAACAAGATTTTAGAGATAGATATGAAAAATATGGTTGCAGTTGTGCAGCCGGGTGTTATCAATATGGATCTGCAGCGTGCGGTTGAGGAGGTTGGACTCTTCTATCCACCAGATCCAGCAAGCCAAGACTACTCGACAATCGGTGGAAATGTAAGTGAAAATGCCGGTGGTATGCGTGCTGCGAAGTATGGAATTACAAAAGATTATGTTATGGCTACACGTGCAGTTCTCCCTAATGGCGATGTGATAAAAGCAGGAAAGCGCACTATTAAAGATGTGGCTGGTTATAACATCAGCGGTATTTTGATTGCCTCTGAGGGAACACTTGCAGTTTTAACAGAGATAACGCTCAAACTTATTCCAAAACCAAAGCTGACAAAGACTGCCATGGGAATCTTTCCAACGGTAAATGATGCAATGGAGGCGGTTTATAAGACAATGGCAAGCGGGATTACTCCAGTTGCAATGGAGTTTTTAGATAATCTTACAATTCGTGCAGTTGAGGAGACTTTTCATAAGGGACTTCCAGTAGATGCCGGAGCACTTCTTGTCACAGATGTAGATGGAAATTTAGAAGATGATTTGAACTTTCAACTTAATCAGATTGAGAAGGTTTTTAAAGAGAATGGATGTAGTGAGTTCCGTCGTGCAAAAGATGACAAAGAGGCGGCAGATATCTGGTTTGCCCGTCGTAATGCATCTCCGGCACTCTCTGTCTATGGAAGTAAAAAACTTAATGAAGATGTAACGGTTCCTCGTGCAGTTCTACCTGAGCTTTTAGAGAAGTTCTATGCCATTGCAGATAAGTATGATGTGAAAATTCCATGTTTTGGTCACACAGGTGATGGAAATGTCCATACCAACGTTATGGTTGATGGAAGTGATCCCGAGCAGGTAAAAATTGCCTATAAAGCTATAGAAGAGGTTTTTCAAGCGACCGTAGATTTAGGTGGTACACTCTCTGGTGAGCATGGTATAGGGCTTGCAAAGGCACCATATATGTCTATGGCATTTACTCCAGAGGAGATGGCACTTTTTAAATCTATTAAAGCTGCCTTTGATCCAAATAATATCTTAAATCCGGCGAAGATGGGCTTGAGTTAAAACGATGCCAAAGAGAGTCTTGCATATCTATAAACTGATACGGTTTTTCATCCTATCGTTTGTAGATAAGGAGTTAACACTCTTTGCTGCAAGTTTAAGTTTTTATACTATTTTTACTATTATTCCACTCCTTCTTATTATTATGTCGATTTTGACATCGCTTCCTTCTTTTTCGGAGTATTATGAGAAGATTCAAACTTTTATTTTCTCAAACCTAATGCCGGTTAATTCAGATGCAGTTATGACACAGCTTAATGGCTTTTTGGCAAACTCATCAAAGATGGGGGCTATTGGATTTATGGCTATTTTAATCTCATCACTCCTTTTTTTTAAAAATTTTGAATATATTGCCAATAGAATTTTTCATGCAAAACCCAGAACACTTTGGGAGAGCATTACAACATACTGGACAATGCTCACACTTACTCCAATAGCACTAGGAGCCTCTTTTTACATTACAGGATACATCGCAACCCTTATGGCATCCAATGCTCTTACATCAGGCTTTAATATCCTCCCTTTAGTTCCTTATATAATTATTTGGGGTCTTTTCTTTTTAATTTTTCAAATTGGTCCCAATGCAAAGGTGAATCCAAAGGCTTCACTCGTTAGTTCATTGATCGTCTCTGTTATCTTTAGCATGAGTAAAAATGCCTTTATCTATTATGTCTTTTTAAATAAATCATATACGACAATGTATGGCTCTTTTGCTATTTTAATGTTTCTCTTTTTATGGATTTATGTCTCGTGGATTATTTTCATTTATGGACTTAAACTATGTTACATGATAGATAGAGTATATAAAAATAAAGAGCGTATACAAGAGTAAGAGATAGAGCGCCTCTTTTTTAAAAATAGCTACAAAAGATAAAACTACTTCTATAATGAGTGTCCAGTAGGGCAGGTGTAGTTCAATAGAGTGAGGCTCTAGATTTATTAAATAGTCAAGAATCCCATCAAGCATATCCCCTAAACCAATGAAGTGCAAAAGTATTGAGAGTGGATAGAAGAGTGTAAAGAGTGATGTCCAGAGAATAGAGAGTGGATGGTAGAGACTGAAGTTACCAAAGAGTGCTAAAGAGTAGGGAAGCATCATAAGATATATCCAAAAACCAAAGAGTAAGAACTGCCAAACTCTGCTTTTATCTTTAAAGTAGATAAGAAATAAGAAGATATAAAAGACACCTGCAAGACTTAAAAAAAATCCAATACTAAAGAGAAGTTTCGGAAAGAGGGCAATGAGAAGTAAAAAAGTAAGCAGCAGTGTCTGCATCGAGACTATTTTTACTCCTCTATCGTAGAGATAAAAACCTACACACAGCATCGCAAAAGCACGAAGCATTGATGGTGGTGAGTTAATAAAGAGCATATAACCCAGTAGAATCAAAGAGATAATAAAAAAGCTATCTCTAGAGTAGCTTCGATAGGGAAAGAGTCTCTTTTGTAGCGACTTATAGGGGTATTTGATAAGAAAAAAGAGAAGAGTGCTCAATACTCCTAAATGAAAACCGCTAATAGCGATGAGATGGGATATACCAAGGTCTGAAAATTTCTTTTGAAGATGAGAGGGAATTGCTTGTGCAAAGTAGAGAGCCTTATAGAGAGATATGATATCACTCTGCTTATGAATTCTCTCTAGACTTTTTAAAAGTTGCTCTTTTAGGTTCTCTTTTGGGAGTTGCTGCAATATTGTACTATATGCAAAGAATCCTTTGAGATACTCCAAAAAAGTTATATCACCACTAAAGAGCTCAAGAAGTACTCTTTTTTCTCTATAATTCGCTAGAGAGATTGGTGCTGTTGTGTAGAAGTTTAAGGGTGGTGTTTGAGTTTTTAGTTTAAGGACTTGGTAGATTTTTGTTTTGTTGTTTTTTAGCTCTTTTGTTTTGGAATATTGTCTAAGAACATCTGCAACAATAAGCTGTGAATCAAACTTGGTAAACTCTTTGTAGTTATAGTACTCTTTTAAAAGGGTGAAAATAAAAAGAAGAAAAAAGAGAAGGAGTATAGAGAAGAGTTCCTTTTTTGAGCTAAAGAGCTCAACTCTCTCTAACTTTTCCATCTCTAGATAGGCGGCATCTCGACATTAGGCAAATCAACCTGAGCCGATTTTGTATCTACATTTTCATAGACTGTCTCAACAGCACTTGCAAAACTAGGTGCATCGACAAAACGGGTAAGTTTTTTCTGAAAAATCAGTTTAACATGACCCGTTGGTCCATTACGCTGTTTACCAATGATGATTTCAGCCTCTTCCTCCTCTTTTTCTACATAGGTTGAGGTGAACTCTTTGCCTTCGGCTTTTGCAGCTTTTTCGCGCTCTTTCTCCTCTTTATAGAGGTAGACATCATCACGGTATACAAAGAGAATAATATCGGCATCTTGCTCAATTGAACCCGACTCACGAATATCACTCAGCATTGGACGTTTGTCGTTACGAGACTCTAGACCACGGTTAAGTTGAGAGAGTGCAACAATCGGCATCTCTAACTCACGTGCTAACATTTTAAGTCCACGAGATATCTCAGAGACTTGAAGGTGTCTATCTTGATTACCGATACCTGACATAATCTGGAGGTAGTCAATGACAGCTATCTCAATCTCAGGGTGTTGGTTTTTAAGTTTTCTAAGTTTACTTCTGAGTTGGTTGATGTTGACACTACCCTGATCATCAACAAAGAGTTTTGCCGAGTTCATCTTGTCGATAGCTCCATTGAGTGAGCTCCACTGCTCATCACTCATATCTCCCACACGCAGTTTTTGGAGTGGAATAGATGTCTGGATAGAGAGTAGACGCAGCATTAACTGCTCAGCCGGCATCTCAAGTGAGAAAAAGGCAACACCTTTGCCTTGATTGATAAGATTATTGACTGTATTTAAAATAAAACTCGTTTTCCCCATTGCCGGACGTGCTGCAATGATAACGAGGTCACCTTTACCAAAACCTGTCGTCATCTTGTTTAAATCTTTAAAACCGGTATCGACTCCAACAAGTACTGAGTTTCCACGCGCCTTCATCTCTTTGATATACTCCATGGTATCAAAGGTCATTTTTGGTGCATCTTTGAAGTCACTTGTCTGATTGTCTTGTGTAATCTCATAGAGCTTTTTCTCTACAATATCGACAACTTCACTCGAAGGGAGCTCCTCTTCAACAGTTACACGTTTTATCTCCGTAGTAAGTGTTAAGAGGTGACGTTTGAGAGATTTGTCTTTTATCTCATCGACATAGGCTTTTGTATTTGAGATAGGGTTTGCAGAGAGAATCTCTAGCATCACCTGTTCATCAAACTTTTTAGCCTTAATGAGCTCTTTTTTTATAAACTCCTCATCGATTGGCTGATCTTTTTGTAAAAGAGTAAGCATTGCAGCAAATATATCTTGATGTGCAGGAAGGTAGAAGTCATCTTTTTTTAAGATAACACTGAGCTCATCAAACTGGCTTGGCTCAAAGATGATGGAGCTTAGAATTGAGCGTTCAAATGCCAAATTGTAGAGATTATCTTGCATATTTACTCTCCTGCCATTTTTTCAACTTCATAGACAAATTTGTCTACTAACTCTTTCTCATCAAGATTGGCAACAACTTCACCTTTAACCATTACAAGCCCTTTACCCTTGCCGTAAGCGATAGCTACATCAGCATGAGCCGCTTCTCCTATGGCATTGACAACACACCCCATAACAGAGACATTGAGCGGTGTTTTAATATGCTTAGTGCGTTCTTCTATCTCTGCAACAGCACTGACTAAATCGGCTTCAATACGCCCACATGTTGGACAAGAGATAATGTTAAGACCATCTGGCATTGCACCACTATCTTTTAAGATGGCACGACCGACATTTATCTCCTCTTCAAGCTCACCTGTAATACTCACACGCATTGTATCACCGATACCATCAAGAAGAAGTGCACCAAGCCCTATGGCACTCTTAACGGTAGCATGAAAGATAGTTCCGGCTTCTGTAACACCTAAGTGAAATGGGTAGTTGTTTTTAGGGCGTAGCATTCTGTAAGCATCGACTGTTCTTTGAACATCACTCGCTTTAAGGCTTATTTTAATATCATCAAAGCCCAAATCTTCTAAAAACTTGATGTTATACTCAGCACTTGCTACCATAGCCTCAGCAGTAGGACCATATCTGTTGTCAAACTCTTTTTCCAAACTCCCTGCATTGACACCTATGCGTATAGGTAAATTACGCTCTTGACACGCTTTTACTATCTCTTTTATCTTACTTTTGTCACTGATATTTCCGGGGTTAAAGCGGATGCAGTCAACTGACTCTGCTGCAATGAGTGCGAGTTTATAGTTAAAGTGAATATCGGCAACAAGAGGAAGAGATATCTGCTCTTTGATGCTTTTAAGGGCAAGGGCATCCTCCATGTCAGGGACAGCAACACGGACAATATCACACCCTGCAAAGTGTAAGCGGTTTATCTGCTCGACTGTTGCTGCTACATCATGTGTATTTGAGTAGGTCATAGATTGTACTGAGATGGGTGCATCACCACCTACCGCTACATCGCCTACATATATTTTTTTAGTTGGGTATCTGTTTATCATAGAGAGATTTTAGCCTCTTTTAGATGAAAAGGTGCTTTAGTTTTTCAACAAGCAGTTTTAGATAATGTAGTCTTGATAGACGACACTGTTAAAGAGATTGTTTCTAATGGCATACTCTAATCGTTCAAAGAGTTTGTTTGTCATATCTAAATAGTTGCCGTTAAACTCTGCAGATGTAGCAGTTGAAGAGAAAAACTTCTCTTTAAAGTGTGATTTTTGAAGTGTTTTACAGAGGTTTTCTGCAGCTTTTAGATAGGAGTCGTCATTAACGGCATCAAAAATAGCATAGATAAGATGTTCGTTTATAGGAAGTAGTTTGTCTGTCTCTCTAAGATTGTTAGGAAGAGAACTTATATCAGATAACACACTGTTTTCATTATAGATAATGACTATAGAGAATCTTGTAGAGTAGCGTTTTTCTCTATAGATATAGTCTGAAATGTTATCCATTAAAAGATTATAATAAGAGTGTCTATTTGTTTTGAGTTCTTGCAATATATTTGACATGATACCAACCTAATTAAATAACATTAGGTAAATGGTATCACATTTATATTAAGGTAATGTTAGTAAATATGTTTAGTTCTGTGGATACTCCGGATGACAATACGCATCACCAGCAACACAACAGCCGCTTAAGCCCATATTTTTCAATCCTTTGTCAAATGACCAGTAGTGTTTGTAACTTCCCTCTCTTAAAAATTCAAAAGCTGTTACGATATCAGTGGCATTAGATTCACGTGCTAATGCAATCTCATCATCTAGATCTTCTACATCGACTACCTCGACAATACAGCCAGCTTCAAGAGCTGCCTCTTTAGATTCAACACCTTTTGCAGTTAGCTCATCATAGAGATCTTGAATATGTTGTATGTTATATTTACCAGCAGGCATCTCATCTGCAGAGAGATCACTGTAACTCATATCTGCATCTAGGTTTCGTGTAGCGTCAAGATTTGAAAAATCATCTAATGATGTAATATATTTTTTCACAAGCAGTTCAACAGTCTGAATATGTTTTGTCTCAGATCTTGTTGAGATATTTGTAAGTTGATTGATAGCAACTCCATTATTGAGGTGGTAGTTATAGAGATATTGATAGACATCATATGCAAGTCTCTCTTCATTACCCATATATGCAATAGTATCTTTAACCTCTTGTGTTAACTCATTAGCAGGAGTTAAAAGAGCCTCTTTTACAGAGCTTGGAATATTAGCAGCATCGACAGCTTCAACAAACTCTGTTGAGAGCTCTAGGTGCTCTGTAGAGCTGTTCTCATCTACACGTCTCTTATTTGCTTGAGTTATATAGTTCTCTAAATCATCTTCATTGAACTCTGTTTGGATTGTGAAGCGCTCTTTTACATGACTCTCTATACGAATACCGTTGTCGGGATTTGAATCAGCATCAAGTGATTGTAAAAACTGAGCCATTGCTTTTACTCTTGAGTTATTGATATCATCGCGAGATACACCGACGAGATCTTGAGGAAATACTTGACCATCAGCTGGTATAAGATCAATTTCACCAAGTTTAAGTTCGCCTAATTGAAATCTAACCGGTAGAGTTGTACAGTTGAATGATCCATTCTTATCTGTAACGGCAATCTTACCATCTTGACAGTGGTAGTCAATATTTTCTACATAGTTATCAATAAGCTGACCGGAAGTTAATGGAGCACTCTGAGTACTCTCATCACTACTTGAGCCACAAGCAGTAAGTAGAAGTGCCAAAGCAACAGATGTGTATGTTATTATTTTGTTCATAATAAAGATTCTCCTTGAATTATCACAAAATAGTAACATTTTTATATTAACTATTTGTTAACAGCAGATTAATGCTGTTAGCAAATATTATAGAAGAGAGGTTCTTAAAATTTGAAATCAAGATTAGTATAGATATAACGTCCTGGTTCATTCATAAGCATTACATCAGTTGTACCACCACTAACAAGAATTAAATCTGCATAGGTATTACTAAGTGCATAGGTCTCATCCAAGATATTATTTACCCCAACTGTGAGTTGCATCTGTTTATTAATGGAGTGTTTGATTTTTGCATTGAGTGTTGTCCATGCATCAAGTTCTTGTTCCCCATTATCGCTATCAATATCACTCCATTTATCGCTAGCTCGAATTTCAAATGTTGCCATCGAGTCCATTGCATACTCATAATTTAATACAATATTCCCACGTAATGGAGCCATATCCGCTAAATCTTTGTCGCTTTGACCTTCAAGTGCCTCATCTTTTTGTCCACGTTTATATGATGCTCCCATATCGAGTGAGATATCATCATTAATAAAGTAAGAGCCACTTAACTCTATACCGTAGATACTTGCATCTATATTTTCAAATGCATTTACGGTTACACCCTTTTTAATATAGATGTAGTTATGTAGTTTAGAGTAGAATGTTTTTAGCTTGAACATCATTGCATCATTTTGCGTTTCATATCCTAAGTCTATCTCTTGATTTGTAACTTGATCAAGATTTGGAGTACCTACTAAATTTCCAGCCGATCCCATAAAATATAACTCTCGAGCATCAGGTACACGAGAAGCTTTACCTATACCTAAAAAGAGTTTACTATCTTGATTGAAGTGATAAGTTGTCATTAAATTACCACTTAGTGCGCTATAGCTGTTATTTTTGTATGAATCATTTGTAATAGTAGTGGAGTCAAATCTAGCACCTACTTCTACTTTTAATGCTCCAAATCTCTTGTCAACTTTTGCAAATACTGCAGAGTTATTTGTTACTGCATTATCTATACTTTTTCTTCCAACTCCTCCTGGGAGATAGAGAGCATTATGGTTCTTTTCATAATGTCCATCCCATTTTCTTTGACTCGCATCAAGACCAAAAAGAAGATTATAGCTACCTAGTTCTATACTGTTTTTAATTTTAGCTCCATCCATATTTGTCTTAAGCCAGTTTGTCATAACTGCTCCGCTGTTGAGTGAAGACATTCTGTAGTCTGTACCCATCGGATGATCTACATCTGAGTGATAAACTTGAAAGTTAAGATTTTTATATGTATCACTGATTGCATCGATATTGTACTCTATGCTGTATATATTTGAATCATCATAGATGGCATCCATTTTGGAATTTGCATACAAAACATCATCACTTCTATTTGCTGTAACACTTAGACGAAGTTCTTGATTTTCAAGAGTTTTTACGAAGAGTTTAGCCATTGCACTATTTTTTGTATAGGCTTTCATATCGTGATAAGCTGGTTGTAGCCTTGGATCTTTTGCTCCAACAAGTGTTGTTGAATTTTGAGCTTGATAGATATCTATCTGGTCTGCTAAAGTATTTCCATCACCATCTTTATATTGATCTGATGACTCTGTTGAGGCAGTAGCAATTACTCTAACTATCTCATTACCTCCACTTACAGTTGCTCCAAACTTTTTATATTGCCAAGAGCCAAATCCAAGATTAATTGAGCCTTTGAAGTCTTTAGATGGCTTTTTCGTAGTAATATTGACACCACCACTGAGTGTTCCAAATGTTGTAACATCATAAGGGCCTTCTATTACTTCAATAGTTTCAATCTGATTTGCTACAATATGTGAAACGGGTGGATCCATTCTATTAACACAGGCACCATAAACCTTTGTTCCATCTACCTCTACTGTAATATTGTCACGTTTTTGTCCACGAATGAGAATATCATTAGCAATGGCACTACGGCGTGATAAATCAATGCTTGGTACTGAGTGAGCAAGTGCATCTGCAACATCAGCTGATGTCTGGGCATTTTGTGCAACTTCTGTAATTATTGTTGCTTCAACACCGATAGTTGGTAATTCTATCTCGTTTGCATAGAGAGAAGCGAATGTCAATAGAGAGAGGGGAATGATATGTTTCATAAAGGTTCCTTGTATTAAGTTTATAATATCTTATTGATAATATAATAAATCCTATCAAATGAGTGATAAATATAAATATATTGTGTGTTAAAATTCGAATATGAGTAAAATAGAAAAGATAAAACGAATAATTTTAATAGCCTTTGGTTTTGGTATGGCTACCTATCTGATTATGAGTGGTATGGCAATGTTGGATGCAGAAGAGTCAGCACTTCAGAGCGACACCGCGGGCAAAGTTCATAGTAACACAGTGAAGTGAACCGTGTTGTCGTACTAAAACAGAGGCATCTATTGGAACAATCTCTCTTGCTGGAAAGCTCTTTTTAAATATCTCAATCGCTAGAGTATCCTCTTTGACACCATATACAGGAACCAAAACAGCACCATTTACAAAGAGAAAGTTTGCATAGGTTGCAGGGAGTCGCTCTCCATCATAAAAGATTGCTTCAGGCATAGGCAGAGCAATAAGCTTTAAGTTACGCTCCTTTGCTATCATACGTAACTCATCTTTCATTAGATTGAGCTCTTTGTAGTGCTCATCATCACTCTTTTGAGTCTCTACATACATAATGGTTTTGCTATCTATAAAGCGAGCGAGTGTATCGATATGTGAGTCTGTATCATCACCTGCTAAGTATCCATGGTTGAGGTAGAGTATATGTTGTGCACCAAAGTACTCCTTCAGTCTCTTTGTAATCTCTACACTATTGAGCTGGGCATTACGGTTTGGGTTAAGCATACACTCTGCCGTTGTTAGGATGGTATCGACTCCATTGGACTCTACAGCACCACCCTCTAAAACAAACTCAATTGTGGTGAGATCTTTATTGTAACAGCTCTTAATGGCTCTTGACATTGCGTTGTCTTTTGAGGCTTCAAATTTATTTCCCCATGCATTAAAGGTAAAGTCAAGGAGTTTTGTCTCCCCCTTCTCTTCAATACAAAGAGCACTTATATCTCTTGCCCAGGTGTCATCAGTTGTATACTCTACAAAAAAGAGGTTTTTATGATCTTTGAAGCGACTCTTTAGACTCTTGATATCATCACATACTACAAGGCATTTTTGGAATTTTATAATAGCGTTGATAATATCGGTAAAACATTTTTGTGCATCTTCTAAATACTCCGCCCAATCACTCTCTTTGTGGGGAAAGATTATTTGTGTAAAACTTTGCTCTTCAAACTCAGCGATTAACCTCTTCATTGTATAATTCCTTATGCCTTATATAACAATCAGTAAAAATAATTTTTTTAATAATCTTGATATTATCACACATCAAACTAAAAGCAAAGATAAAATTGCTCTTGTTTTAAAAGATAATGCCTATGGTCACGGCCTGTGTGAAATGGCCAAAATGGCTCAGGAGTATGGTATTACAAAGGCTGTTGTACGTTTAGAGAGTGAAGCTAGAGATGTATATGACTATTTTGAATATATTCTTGTTCTATCTGATCTTCCAACTAAAGCTGACTCTAAAATACGATATACAATCAATGATATATCTCAAATAGAGAAGTTCCCAAAAGGGACAAAAGTAGAGCTTAAAGTCAACAGCGGTATGAATAGAAATGGCATTGACCAAGGAGAGCTCAAGGAGGCATTTTCAAAGATAGAAGAGGCCTCTTTGGAGTTAGAGGCTCTCTTTACGCATCACAGTTCGGCAGATGAACTTGGAGATATCTATGAAATGCAAAAGGACAACTTTAAAAAGATAAAAGAGGAAGCGCTACTCTTGGCAGATGCGTTTCATATCAAACAGTTGCGATTTCATGAGTGTAACTCTGCAGCACTCTTTAGAGAGAAGAGTTTTAATGATGATATGGCTAGAGTTGGTATTGCAGCTTATGGATGTCTTGAACTTGCCATGCCAAATAGCGAAGTTGAGAGATTAAAACCGGTTCTTTCACTCTATGCCAAGAAGATATCATCAAGAGAGCTCAATCCAGGTGATTTTGTTGGATATAGTGCGACATACAGAGCAAAAAAAGAGGAGTATGTTACTAATTATGATTATGGTTATGGAGATGGATTTCTACGCGCATGCTCCAACAGTTACATTACACCAGAGGGTATAGAGCTAGTAGGAAGAATATCTATGGATAACAGCTCTTTTTTAACACAAAAAGAGGAGCTCTGTATCTTTTGTGATGCTAGAGAGGTTGCCAAATATGCCGGTACAATCAGTTACGAGATTCTAACCTCTCTTAAGCCTATACTTGAGAGAAGAGTGGTTTAAACTTCTGGCTGAGGTTTTGCAATAAAGTAACCCTGTATAAAGTCAGCTCCCATACTCTGTAGTAACTCTTTTGAAGCTTCATCCTCAACAAACTCTGCTATTGTTTTGACATCAAGAGTCTTTGCAAGATTAATAATCACCTGTGTAATCTTTCTCGACTTCTCATCTCTAAGAACATTTTTGACCAAAGAGGCATCTATCTTTAAAAAGTCTACATTGAGCTCTAAAATATGTGAAAAGTTAGAGTATCCGCTACCAAAATCATCAATTGCAATTTTACAATTATAACTTTTAACCTTCTGTATAAACTCTTTGAGCTTCTCATAGTTGGATATCTCATCATCTTCAAGAATCTCAAAGACAACACGCTGTGTATTTTGGTAGTTTTGCAGTTTTTGGAGTATAAACTCCATAATCTCATGATTTGATATATCACTTATAGAGAGATTGATTGAGAACTCATACTCCTTCTCTTTAAAGTATTCAAATGATTTTTCAATCATAATCTTAGTGATTTGAGGATAGAGTTTAGATTTTACTGCTATATCCATAAAGTGATTAGGCGAGAGAGTCTTTGCATCTTTTTGAACAATACGAGCGAGGCACTCATACTTCTCGACTCGCTCTTTTTTAAGATTGTAAATGGCTTGAAAATAGGGTTGCACTCTGTCATTTTCAAGAGCCTCTTTGAGTAGTTTAATCCCTTGTATATTCTCATCCATCATAGTTGTAATATCTATTGAATTATCATAAGCAACAAGAGCCTGCTTCTTCTCTTTTGCAATCTGAAGAGCCATATTTGCTTTTGTTAAGATATCTTCTACATTGGAAGCGACTCCACAGCTTAGCGTGATAAACATAGTGTGGGAGTCAATAGTGTACTCTCTACTCTCAACCTCTTTGATAATATTTTCAATATGCTCTTGAAACTCTTTAGCAGAGAGGTTTCTAATACTGTAAATAGCATACTCGTCACTTGGTAGTTTATAGACAATACTTCTATAATCTGCAGATTTTTCCTCAATAGTACGAACAATCTCTAAGAGAAGTTTATCTCCAACCTTACTGCCATAGAGATCATTAATATCTTTAAATCTATCAATGTTCATAAGGGCTAAATGGTTTGAGGGGTAGTTCTTTTGGATACGAATATCTTCAATAAGTTGTATTCTGTTTGGAAGGTTTGTAAGACGATCGATTAAGAGAGTCTTTTTAAGTTCTCTTGTCCTTGCCTGGACTTCATACTCCAAATAGCCATTGAGCTTTTTAGAACGGTTTAAAAGATAAAAGATAGCTAAAAAGAGAGAGATAAAGAGTAGAAGATCATAGATGGTTGTGAGTAGAAAATATTTAAAGAGGTATTCATAAGCGTTATAATAGTTCTCTTTGAGCAAATCGGGTGAGTCTAGGCTCTCTTGTGCATCTTGATTGGTAAAAAGATTTTGATAGTAGGTTCTATTCTCTACAAGATGTCTCTTTATAAGTTCGACTTCATCTTTTGCGAACTTATGCGACATCTTCTGGATATCATAGTAGCTATATATAATTTTGACCGTGACAATCAAAAAAAATAGAGCAGGAATAATATAGAGTCTTTTACTGTTGATTAGCTTATCCATCTAATAATTCTACTTGAATTATCTTAAGCTAATTATAAACTCCTCCTCTTTATGAAAAGAGTTTTTTCATCGCAGTAAAGAAGATTTTAAAGAGTCCCTTGTTTCCTACAAGCTCATCAATAAACTCATCATAACTCTTATGTTTCTCATCTAAAAAGCCGACAAGATATTTTTCAGATGCCTCCATCCCCGATACTGCTTCAATCTCTAGAAGCTTTTTATAAATTGGCTCTATCGCCTCAACAGCCTTTGGAGGTGCAGCTTTTCTAAAGGCTGTATGTGAGACAACCTCATTTGTAAGTGGATCTGTCTTTGGCTCAAACTCTGTAACAACCCAGTAGTAACTTCCATCTTTTGCCATATTTTTTACAATCGCCATAATATTTTGAGCTTTGGAGATTCTATCCCACATCAGTTTGAAAACAACCTTTGGCATATCAGGATGTCTTATAATACTATGTGGTTGACCTATAAGTTCTGCTTCTTTATAACCTGAAATTTCAACGAAGTAATCATTACCATATTCTATAATTCCATCTGTATCAGTTTTAGAAACTATATATCTTTTTGGATTCAGTTTTATTTCATTATTTATTGGTGTAGGGCGTTGCAAAGGGGGCTTCCTTTTAAATAAGTTAAGTAAATTATATACTAATTTTATTAAAGTTGTGTAAAATACGAAAAGAATTTAATAGTGAAGAAGTAGTGATATATGAAAAAAGAGAAAATCTTAGAGGTATTAGAAAAAGCAAAAGATAGTCACCTGAGCCTATCAATAAAAGTAGGGCAACTTATCTCTGGGAAAAGTGTCAATGATCTTCACTCTCTAAGAGAGGATGAGTGTGATTTTGGAGAGTGGATGAATGAAGATATAGCATTTAAAAAGAGCATACTCGGAACACAGTTCTATATTCGTCTAGATAGCGTTCATATAAAATGGCATAGAGAGTTTTTAAATATATGTGATATCTTTAAAGATGAGAAGAAGAAGGGCTTACTCTCAAAGCTCTTCTCTTCAAAAATCGAGCCTATGAAACTAGATAAGGCAAAGTTTTACTATGCTGAGCTAAAAAGTGTGACAGATGAGTTAATTAATAGTTTAGAGATCTCCTACAGACGTGTAGCGGCATTGAGTGAGAGTAAATTCTCCTAGGGCTGAGGAAGAACTCTTCTTGCTTGTTTATATCTACTTCTCCAGTAGGGGTTGTGAATGTTTGAGATTGTAACCCCTTTTGTAGAAGAGCTGTGAATAAACTCACCTCTGCCGATATAGATACCAGAATGGTATTGTAAACTCCCTGTTTTAAAAAAGAGTAGATCTCCAGCTTTGAGCTTTGATTTAGAGACTCTGTAGCCTACTTTCGTCTGAGCATAGGATGTTCTAGGAAGTAAGAGGTTAAAGTTCTCTTTATATATGCTCTGTATCAAAGAGGAGCAGTCAACACCTCTTTTGGAACTCCCACCGTAGAGGTAGGGTGTCTTTTTCCACTCTTTGTAGGCACTATATAGTTTTTGTCTTATTTGAGTATCTGTTTTTTGTATGGGAATTCTCTTACTGCTACAAGCACCAAAGAGAAGTGCTAAGAGTAAAAGAGTTAGAAGGGTTCGCATCGTTTTTTAAGAGCTTATCTTTACAACCGCTTCTGGAAATAAAACAGCATCAATTCCTAAAATAGCCATCTCTTCAATCTCATCCTCTTTTGTTATATGAACAAGGATTTTTGCATCAAAAAGATAGTTTTCTGCAATACTCTGTGCACTTTTTGCCAACTCTTTTGAGAGAGATATATATTTTGCTTCAAAGGCTTGTGCATAGATGAGCTCCTCAATGCTCTTAATATTGAGTACAAAGTTTAAACCGTTTTCTTTGAGATAGTTGATGATATCTAAATTCTCTTCACTAAACTCTAAATAGAGTGTAGCAGATGGTGGTGTTTTTGTAATAGCATCAATATCACTAATATGATAAAACTTCTCACTCTCTATAAATCTATGACCAAATAAAAGCACTATTTTGCCTCAAATTCTATAACACACTCTTTTGAGCAGAAGTATTTGCCATTGCTAAGAATAGACTCACTCACTTCACAATAGAGCGCACAGTTATTACACTCTACCATATCATTGGCTTTTGGTTTCACCTTCTCTTTCGATGAGCTCTTCTCATTGAGAGGTTTTTTCTTTATAAACATAAAGTATATTACGGCAATTACTGCTGCTACAAGTAGTAGTTTCATAATCATATATCTTCTCCTAGAAGTAAATAGTGTCTGTTCTCTCGCTCAATAATTTTATGATTTTTTATCTCTAAAACTTCATCAAAAACTCTCTCACCTTTGTAAAAGAGAAGTTTTGAGTTTTCATCTCTAAAATCTTTACTCAGTTCAAGTAACATCTTGGTATCTGTTACTGCACGTGATGTTATAAGATCAAAAATCTTTGGTTGCATCTCTTGGACTCTCTTCTTTACAACAGTTACATTCTCAAGATTTAAATCAGCCTTTATAAACTGTAAAAAACTTGCTCTTTTTGTCAATGGTTCTACAAGGGTAACTTCTGTCTGTGGCAGAGCTAAAGCAAGTATCATCCCTGGAAATCCTGCTCCTGTGCCGATATCCAAAAGAGTCTTTACTTCTGGAAGAAAGGTAAGTGGGTAGAGGGCATCGTAGATAAACTCATTGAGTGTATCCTCATCTCTTGCACCGGTAAGGTTGTGGATTTTATTCCACTTGTAGAGATGCTCTTTATATCTGTTTATATTATAAAAGAAATTATCTGCAACTGTAATGTTGTCATTTTGGAGTTGTGTTTTTAAGTTCAATAAAAAATCCTTTAATAGAGATATTTTATCAAAATTTACTTAAACAATATTTCTTCTCTCTTTAGAGTAGAGAATTTCTACTCTTTTTTAGCGAAGAAATTTAATATTTTTTTAATGAAAATATTATAAATAAACATTTTTTAGTTGATTTATCACTTTTTTTACTTTTTTATGCGATAATATAACAGATAGAGTGTAATCAGAAAAGAGGCGATACAATGACAAGATTACAAACATTAGAGGCAATTGAAAATGCAAGAGTGGCACACCTTGAGCAGATGCAGAAGATTGAAGCTTTGATAGAGGGTAGAAGTGTCCGTAAATTAACTGCTGTTGATAAGAGTGAGTGTGAATTTGGAAGATGGTTTTTTGGAGAGAGTGATACTTTAAAGAGACTATTAGGTGCCCAGTTATATAAAAGTATAGATGCTATCCATGAGTATTGGCATCTAGAGTATGAGAAGATATATGATATCTTTATGAATGAGTCAGATGGTAGTATGGTCTCAAAACTTTTAGGGTTTTACCATATCCCAAAAAAGAGAATGGATGAGGTATTGTTCTACTATAAAGAGCTGCAAATAACCTCTGAAGACCTGCTTAAGGCATTGGAGTCTTCTAAGCGTAGAGTATTAGCTCTTAAGGAGTCAAAGTTTGTTGCTTAAAGTAAGAGTTCTTTTACCTCTTTGGCAGTAACTGGCTTGGAGTAGAAGTAACCTTGAATAAAGTTACAACCATTCTCTAGTAAAAACTCCTGCTGTTTTTTAGTCTCAACTCCTTCTGCAATAAGCTTGAGATTAAGACTCTTCCCAAGCGCAATAATAGCTTTTGTAATAGCTATGTCATCTTCATTATGGGGAATCTCTTCAATAAATGATTTGTCAATTTTTAATTTATCAAGGGGTAATTTTTTAAGATATGAGAGAGAAGAGTACCCCGTTCCAAAGTCGTCAATAGCAATCTCAACACCGATACTGTGAATTTTATTGAGCTTCTCTATAGATACATCAGGGTTATTCATTACCTGACTCTCTGTAACTTCAAGTTCAAGCCAGTGTGGATTAAAGTCCAACTCATTCATAGTTAAAAGAAGTTTAGAGAGAAAATCTTTTTCATTGAGTTGTTTCATAGAGAGATTTAGTGCTAAAACTCCAGGAGAGAGCCCCTCATCATACCACTCTTTAAACTGTTTCATAGCCTTTTTCATAACAATTGAATCAATCTCTTTGATAAGTCCAGTCTCTTCAGCAAGCGGTATAAACTTGTCTGGCATAACGAGGCCTAATTTAGGATGCATCCATCTGACAAGTGCCTCCATCCCAACTATTTTCTCATTTTTTGTACTATATTGGGGTTGGTAGTAGACACTAAATTGATCCTCTGCAACAGCAACACGTAGACTATTATCCATAATAACTCTCTCAAATGCATAAGCACTTAACTCCGAAGAGTAAAATTGATAGTTGTCACGCCCTTCATCTTTTGCTTTGTACATGGCAACATCAGCATACTTGATAAGATTATCTTGGATTGTAGCATGCTCAGGGTAGAGAGCAATACCGATACTTGAGGAGATATGGAGTCTATGCATCCCTACAATAATTGGCTCTTTTATACTCTTTATGATTTTTTTTGCTACATATGCAGCACTCTCTCTGTCTCGAATACTCTTTAAGATAATAGTAAATTCATCTCCACCGAGTCTAGCAAGTGTATCCTCTTCTCGAATTGCTTTTTTAAGACGCTTTGCGGCCTCTTTTAGAACTTCATCTCCAATATGGTGTCCTAGGGAGTCATTTATCTTTTTAAATTGATCTAGATCTATAAAGAGAAGTGCAAACTTCTCACGGTTACGTTTAGAACTGATAATAACCTGTGAGAGTCTATCTTGAAAGAGAGTACGGTTTGGGAGGTGTGTAAGCATATCATGGTGTGCTTGGTAGCGTAGTTTTTGTGTCTGTTCTTCTAAAAGAGCTTGCGTCTCTTTTTGTTGTGTAATATCTTGTATATATCCTACATACCCGTCAATCACACCAAACTCATCACGTAGAACACTCAAAGAGATATCACAGATAATCTTACTGCCATCTTTTTTAATCATATTGGCTTCAATGTCGAGATTACCAAACTCATTGAGAGTACTAAAGAGAATATTAAGTGGTTCAAGATTGTCTTCTGCATAGATTTTTAAAATACTTTGACCCATAATCTCACTACTCTCATAGCCAAAGAGGTTTACACTCCCTCTATTCCATGTCTTAATCTTTCCATAGTTATCAACAGCAATAACGGAGTCGTGAATATGCTCCAATATAGTCGCCTGTTTTTTTGCTTCAAGTTCTAACTCTATCATTTGAGAGATATCTGTATCGAATATAACATAGGCAGGTTTGGTTTTGTATTGAAGTTTATGAATGTAGGACTGCACATGGTATAAAGAGCCATCTTTTCTTTGGTGGATACTGCGCTCTAGAATATGTTGTGTGTTTTGTAGTCTATCTTTTAGATACTCTTTATAGAAATTTCTTAATTTTGGGTTGATATCAACAGCATTCATACTTAAAAGTTCATCTTTAGAGTAACCAAGTGCATCACATGCACCTTTATTTACATAGAGATACTCAAGTGTATCGCTATCGACAATGTAGATTTCATTAGATGAGTGCTCAATGAGCTCAGAGAGCTCTTTTGTCTGCTCTTTTAGCTCAAGATACTCCGTAATATCTTGCGTTGTCCCAACAAGTTTGATTGGTTCGTTATTGTCATCAAAAACAACCTGTGCATTTAAAAGAACGGAGATTATCTTCCCATCTTTACGCTTGGCTTTACAGGTAAAGCTATTGACCTCTCCACTCTTAATGGCTTCATGCATAAGCTCTTGAGCTTTTTGTCTGTACTCAGGAAGAAGAGCCTCAAAAAAGCTCTCAAGACTTCTTGGAACGTCAGGATCAAAGCCATATATCTCATAGGTACGTTTTGAGAGTTGGGACTCTCGTGTCCTTAAGTCGACCTCCCAAGAGCCGAGTTTTGAGATTTTCTCCAGCTGTAAAAGAGCATTTTCACGCGCTTTTAATTTGTTTAGTGCAACCTCTAACGAGTCGCTTTTTATATCTATTGGCATACTTTTTTACTCACTATAAGAGGTGTCCCATCTCATCTTTTTTAACTCCAAGATAATCTTTGTTATATTTGTTTGACTTCATTATAATAGGTATCCTCTCTACAATCTCAACGTCACTGATAGAGTTGATTTTTTTAGGGTTATTTGTCAAAAGGCGTATCTTTTTAATACCAAAATGGTGAAGTATAAATGTTACAATCTCATAGGTTCTCTCATCAGCTGCAAAACCGAGTTGGTGATTTGCTTCAATAGTATTGAGACCTTTATCTTGCAGTGCATAGGCATTGATTTTATTTAAAAGACCGATATCGCGTCCCTCTTGACGAAGGTAGATAACCATACCGTTTGTCTCATCTGCCATCTGCAGTGCATACTCAAGCTGATCTCTACAGTCACACTTGAGACTCCCTATGGCATCACCCGTTAGACACTCTGAGTGAACTCTTACAATAGGTAGTGCATCGAGATCTTTTTTATAGATTACAAGGTGCTCTTTTTGGCCTTCTTTAAAAGCTTTGACAATAAAATTTCCAAATCGAGATGGTAAATTTGCAACTTCTGATATTTGTATATTCATTAATTTAATCTTTAAAAGGGTAAAATATTTTCTTAAAAACACTATTATATCAAATAAGCATAAAGAAAAGGTTTAAAAAATGTTTCAAA
>Ga0256843_1000222_pt1 | contig 49255 bp, 41 predicted proteins | sample AlvinellametaG_FD_191572 | JGI IMG/M metagenome (GOLD analysis project Ga0256843, IMG submission 191572) | Pompeii worm associated microbial communities from hydrothermal vent at the East Pacific Rise, Pacific Ocean - Alvinella | ecosystem: Host-associated > Annelida > Integument > Unclassified ...
CGTAAAGCGTAGCGGTCCCCACTTTAAAAACAAGTCTATCCATTACGCTTCTTCGGCAGAATTTATCATATCCGCAAGCGCGAATTTTAACGCCTCAAGATTAATACCGCTAACGCCGCTAATCGGAAGTATAAAACTTCTCTCATCAAAATAGCAAGGATACTCTTTACTCGCCCCGAATTTCGCTTCGGTAGGCGTTAAAGCGAGTTTTTGAAAAAACTCTTCAATTTTCTCTTTTTCTATCACGTCTATTTTATTGAGCGCTATTGCGTAATTTCTCCCCGCAAGTTTGGGACTATACTCTTTCAACTCTTTTTGCAACGTTTTTAATTGATAAATAGGGTCTCTGTATGAAGCCATATCTATTACGTATAGAATCGTTTTGGTCCTTTCGATGTGTTTTAAAAATTCAAGTCCCAATCCTTTTCCCTCGTGAGCCCCTTCTATAATTCCAGGGATATCCGCCATTACAAAACTTCTGTATTCATCTACTTTGACAACGCCTAGTTTTGGGGTAATAGTCGTAAACTCGTAATTGGCAATTTGAGGTTTTGCGTTGCTTAACGTCGAAATAAGCGTGGATTTACCCGCATTCGGAAATCCTACCAACCCTACGTCGGCTATGAGTTTTAATTCGAGTATTATCTCAAGCTCTTTGCCTTCTTCTCCGGGCTGGGCGTATCTTGGAGTTTGGTTCCTCGGACCTCTAAAATGCCAGTTTCCAAGCCCCCCTCTGCCGCCTTCAAGCAATACTCTCTTTTCTCCGGCTTTTTTCATATCCAAAAGCACTTCACCGCTGTTTGCATCTTTTATTATTGTCCCGGGAGGAACTTTTAAAACCAAATCCTCTCCGTTTGCGCCGTGTTTTTTTCTACCTTCTCCGGGCAATCCGTTTTTGGCTTTTAACAATCTTTTACCTTTAAAATGAGACAACGTATCGGTATTATTATCGCAAATCACTACGACATCACCGCCTTTTCCGCCGTCTCCTCCGTCGGGTCCGCCTTTTACTACGAATTTTTCGCGTCTAAAACTCACACACCCTTGTCCGCCTTTGCCGGATTTGATTTTTAATTTAACGTTGTCGACAAACATATACTCTCCTACTATAAACTTAACATATTGTATCAAAAAAATGAATAAACGAGGGGAAAGAAGAAATTAGTTGTTTTCGATAGGATAAACCGAAACTTTTTTTCTTGTTTTGTCTTTGATTTCAAACTTTACGTATCCATCTATTAATGCGTAGATGGTGTGGTCTTTACCAAGCCCTACGTTATTACCTGGGTGAACTTTCGTTCCTCTTTGTCTGATAATAATATTACCGGCTCTAACGAATTCTCCACCGAATTTTTTTACGCCGAGTCTTCTACCGGCGGAATCTCTGTTATTTTGTGTGGACCCTTGCCCTTTTTTATGTGCCATTGTCTCTCCTTAGATTATGCTTTGATTTCTTTTATAACGACTCTTGTGAAATCTCTTCTAAATCCTCTTTTTTTTCTTGAGTCTTTTCTTCTTCTTTTTTTGAAAATAATAACTTTTTGCCCTCTTCCGTGATTTACCACTTCAGCCACTACTTTAGCGCCTTCTACGACAGGTGCGCCGATTTTAACGTCTCCGTCGTTATCTACAAGCAATACTTCTTCTATCTCAATAGTTTCTTTAGGTTCTACTCCCTCAATTCTATCAAGAAGCAATACGTCTCCGGCTTTTACTTTATATTGTTTTCCGCTATGTTTAATAATTGCATACATTTCTTTAACCCTTTATTGGCTTTTTTAGAATGGAATATTATCGTTAGTTCCTTAAACTAACCTTAAATTAAGTTTATTTTAAGCTAATTAATTACCGCTACGCACTCTATTTCGACTTTAGCGCCTTTTGGAAGTGATTTTACGGCTACGGTGCTTCTTGCTGGCTTATGCGAAAAATACTCGCCGTATACTTCGTTAACCGCTGCAAAATCGTCTATATTTTCCAAAAATATAGTAGTTTTAACTACGTTTTCAATCCCAACCCCGGCTTCGTTTAAAACCGCTTTTAAATTTTCGCAAACTTGTCTTGTCTGAGTTTTTACGTCGCCGTCTAAAAATTCTCCGTTAGGTGTTAGTGCAATCTGACCGGAGGTATAAATGAAATTCCCCACCTTTATCGCTTGCGAATAAGGACCTATTGCCTCAGGCGCGTTTGTTGTATGGATTTTTTGCATAAAAACTCCTTTTTTTAAAATTATATCAAATGTTTAAGTACGTTTAAGGTATGTATTTTACCTATTTCTATCAGTTCCGCGGCGCGATAAAATTCATACCAGTTTGCAATATCTTGAGGAAATTTTATTTCGATATCCGGAAGATATTCGGCTTGTCTGTATCTAAAAATCGTCCGCATCATCAATTCAATAGACATATTCGCAACGTCCTCTTTTTCTTCAAACATCTTCTCCCACACGCTTTTTAAAAAATCTACTTTCGATTTGGTCTCTTCGTTGATTTTGATATCCAATTCGGTATCGGCGTATAAATTTACGGCGATTATCAAATCGCTCAAATCGCTCATAACGGGCGCCACGGGCATTAAGTTTAAAACTCCGCCGTCGACAAGAAGCATGTTATTCATTTTGACGGGTTCAAATATCGCGGGAATTGCCGCGGAAGCTTTGACAGCCTCCCAAAGAGGTCCGCGTTGAAACCACACCTCCTTGCCTTTAGTCAAGTCCGTGGCAACGGCTGTAAACTTAATGGGAAGCGACTCTATATCATACTCTCCCACAAGCTCTTTTATTTTATTAAAAATCTTGTCTCCGTCGAGTTTAAAGGGAGGTTTTACGAATTTTAAAATATCTATCACCTCAAGGGATTCGACCCACTCTTTATATACATGCAGTTTCCCGCACCCTTCAAGCGCACCGATTAACGCACCCATCGACGTACCGCTAATAGAAACTATTTCTATACCCATGCTTTTTATGGCTTCAATAACGCCTATATGAATATAACCTCTCGCTCCTCCGCCGCTTAATACCAAAGATACTTTCATGTTTTTCCTTAAGTTTATATAATGCAATTATATAAGAAAAAATTGAAATTAACATGAAAAATAAGTGTTTGACACCTTTTACAATAAAATAGAAAGAAAAAAAGAAATTATCTTTTTGAAAATTGAGGAGATTTTCTCGCTTTTTTCTTTCCGTATTTTTTTCTTTCGACTTTTCTTGCGTCTCTTGTTAAAAGTCCTTCCGGTTTTAAAATACTTCTAAATTCGGGAGCGTATTCCACAAGCGCTTTTGAAATTCCGTGTTTTACGGCGTCCGCTTGAGCCGCAAATCCGCCTCCCAACACTTTTACGGTAATATCTACGGCGTTTTCTTGTTTAGTTAGCATTAAAGGCCATTTAACTCTTAGTTTCAACGCTTCTCTTCCGCCCAAAAATTCGTCTAAGCTCACACCGTTAATAGTGATATTCCCGCTTCCGGCTTTTAGCCAAACTTTTGCGACTGCTTCTTTTCTTTTCCCCGTTGCGTAAATTTTTCCGTGCATTTTCATTAGTTACCCTTTACTTGAGCTGTATGTGGATGATTTTCACCAGCGTATACTTTAAGTTTTTTTAACATTTTTCTTCCCAATTTAGTTTTAGGAAGCATACCTCTTGTTGCCAATTTAAACAGTTTTTCCGGATTCTCTTTAAGTAGTTTCGCTACTGTTTCTTCTTTTACGTGTCCGAAATATCCGGTATGTTTGTAATATTTCTCTTCAAGTTTTTTAGAAGTCGAAAATTTTACTTTATCGGCATTGATAACCACCACGTAATCGCCGCAATCTACATGCGGTGTAAAATATGGTTTATGCTTACCTCTCAAAATAGTGGCGATTTCGGTAATCAATCTACCGAACACTTTATCTTTTGCATCTATCAAAACCCAATCTCTTTTAACATCTTCTTCTCTAATCGATTTAGTAAATTTCATTATCACACCTTTTGTGAATTTTTTAGGTATGGAATTTTAAAGAAGGAAACTTAAAAGAACCTTAATTTAAGCTTTTTTTAAGTTTCTGGGTTAGAAATTCTGAAATTTAATCACCAAATCTATCTGTCCGGCTGGAATCCTCAGCTCTTTAGAAATCTCTTCTATCGAATAACCGCTTCTATACATGTTAAGTATTTTGATTTTGTCCGATTCGTTTACGTTAACGTAATCTACGTTGGTTGGTTTGACACTGCTTTTGATGCTGAAGATTTTGTTTTCGAGTTCTTTTATTCTTTTTATGTTGTTTTCCTCTATTTTTTTAATGTTACTCACAAGCTTTTCGATTACGATTTCTATCTCTTCGACCGTTTTTTCCACGTTTATCGAATTTAGCGTTTTTTTAAGTTTAAATATCTCCTGATTAATCTCTTCGAGGCTAAGTTCTATCCCGGCTAATTTCGAATCCACAACCTTGTCTCTTTTTAACATGTAGATAAACAGATAAAATATAAACCCGCTAAGCCCTGCAAACATTATCAATTCTATTTTATCCATTTTTTCCCTTCATTTCTCTTATAATCGCCCTTTCTCTCGCCATTATAAATGCGTTGTAATCTTGGGTGTCTTTTTGATGCATTAACATTATTTTAGCCAAATTTTCCGACTCAGCCGTAAATATAACTCCCACCACCCTCGGCGGAAAAACCGGCAAAGACATACGACCGTAATATTTTTCGCCTTTTTTTAATATATCGTCTTTTATTTGAAAATACTCAAACCCGACTCCCGTAATTTCGCTTTTGAATCCCAATTTTTCATACTCTTTGACTTCCTGTTTGATATAAGCGCTAAGCTCGTCTATTTTTCTATGGAGTGCTATTAACAGTTCAAGCAATACCGGGTCGGTCTCTTTCGTTTCCCCTCTGGCTTTTGCAAGTTTTATATACTGCCCTATCGGGTCTTCGGATTCGCTCCCGAGTTTATCAAACTCCTCTTTTAACATATCGGTATAAAAATCGAACTCCACTTCGAAATACGCGGGAATGAGCCTTGGCATATTACACCTTATCCAATATAATCAAAATCAAAAACAAAATACCCAAAAATCCGTTCGTATCGAAAAACGCTTTGGGAATGTTTTTGTAATCTTTTCTAACAAGAGATTGTTCGTAATACAGCATTACAGCCGAAACGATAACGGCTAAATAGGCAAAAAAACCAAGCTTGGCGTAAATTACGAATAAAAACCAAAATATAACGCTAAAGAGATGAAACATACCCGAAATAAACACCGCCCCCTTTTCTCCTACTATCGCCGGAATAGAATACAACCCTTCGTTTTTATCAAACTCTATATCTTGAAGCGAATAGAGTATATCAAACCCGGCAACCCAAAACATAACGCCTATAGCCAAAAACACAGCCCAACAAGGCACGCTTTGAGAGACGGCTATCACTCCCGCAATAGGCGCAAGCCCCAATGAAATTCCCAATACCATATGAGAATAAGCGCTAAAACGCTTAAAATAACTATATCCCCCCAATATGAATAAAATAGGCAAAGAAAGCTTAAAAGCCAAAGGATTTATTAAATAAGAAACTCCTATAAAAATTAGCGCGTTTGCCAATACAAAAAGTTTTATCTCCCCTTCTTTCACCTCCCCGGTGACCGAAGGTCTATTTTGAGTGCGCGGATTTTTGGCGTCTATTTCGATATCGGCAAGTCTATTTAAAGCCATTGCGAAATTTCTGGCGCTAATCGCTGCAAGCAGACCTAAAAACAGAAGCTTCCAACCAAACCACCCCCCGCTTGCAACAATCATGGCTATCAATATAAAAGGTATACTAAAAATCGTATGCGAAAATTTTACCAATTCCATATATTTTTTTATCACCGTATCTCCTAACCGTAAAGTTATTGTATAATTGTAGCAAAAAAGGGAGACATGTTTGCCATAATAGGACCTACCGCGTCCGGTAAAAGCGCTTTGGGACTTAAACTTGCCAAAAAATTAAATTACGAAATCCTTTCTTTAGACTCTTTAAGCATATATAAACAAATCGACATAGCTTCCGCAAAACCTTCAAAAGAGGAATTAAACGAGGTAAAACATTACGGCATAAACGAAATATATCCAAACCAAAAATTCGACGTTTTGAAATTCATAGAAATCTACAAAAAAATTCCTCACCGAAACTTAATCATCGTAGGCGGTAGCAGTTTTTATCTAAAAGCGTTAATCGAAGGAATATCGCAAATGCCCGAAATTTCCGAAGAAATTAAAAAAGAAGCAAAAAAACTGAATTACCGCTTTTTAGAACGAATCGACCCCGCATTCGCTTCCAATATTTCTTGCAACGACACATACAGAATTCAAAAAGGAATCGAGATTTATCTTGCGACAAATACCCCGCCAAGTCTCTATTTCCAACAAAACCCGAAAAAACCGATTTTGCCAAAACTCAAAATATACGAAATCGCCGTAGATAGGACTAAACTCCGCGAAAGAATAATCAAACGCACCGATAAAATGTTTAAAGAAGGATTAATAGACGAAGCGGCGTTTTTGGAAAGACGCTATAAAGACAGACGCCTTTCTTCCCTCAAAGCCATAGGAATTAAAGAAGTGCTGGACTATTTTAACGGCAGATACGACTTAAAAACTCTAAAAGAAAAGATTGTCACTAACACCGCCAGACTCGCAAAACGTCAACAAACGTTTAACAAAACCCAGTTTCCAGATAAAATATCCGCGCCTCTTGAAAAGCTTGAAGAGATTATATTAAAAACCCAAGCTTAAAGCTCGGGTTTGCTGTTAATCGATTTTTTAAGCAAATCCGCTATTAAAAATGACAACTCGAGCGCCTGTTTGGCGTTTAATCTCGGGTCACAGTGGGATTCGTAATTTTTACCCAAATCGTTTTCGCTAATGGCATAAACGCCACCTATACATTCGGTAACGTCTTTACCTGTCATTTCCAAATGCACGCCTCCCGGATAGGTCCCAAAACTCTCATGGACCGCAAAATATCCTTTGACTTCGGCTAAGATTTTATCAAACTCCCTTGTTTTTATATTGCTTGAGGTTTTAATAGTATTACCGTGCATCGGGTCGATACTCCACAATACGTTTTTATCCGCTTTTACTACCGCCTCTAACAATTTAGGAAACTCTTTTTCGATTTTTTCCGCACCCATTCTAACAATAACGTTTAGTCTGCCCGCTTCGTTTTGCGGGTTTAGTTTTTCAATAAGTTCAAGTAGCCCCTCCGGCGTCATAGTAGGACCGGCTTTGATTCCGATAGGGTTTTTTACCCCTCTTAAAAACTCGACATGCGCTTCGTTAGGGTCTCTTGTGCGGTCTCCTATCCAAAGCATATGAGCCGAGCAATCATACCAATCCCCGGTCAAGGAATCTTCTCTTGTCAACGCCTCTTCATAATTAAGCAACAACGCTTCGTGAGAAGTATAAAGCACCGTTTCTCTTAAGCTTGGCGTATTATCCGGAGTAATACCTACCGCTTGCATAAATTTTAAACTTTCGGTAATTCTGTCGGCAAGTTCTTCGAATCTGTGACCTTCCGGGGAATTTTTGACAAAATCCAACGTCCACTTATGGATTTTTCTCAAATCAGCCATACCGCCTCTTGCAAACGCCCTTAACAAATTCATCGTCGCGGCTGATTGATTATAAGCCATTAGCATTCTTTGAGGGTCGGCTTTTCTCGCTTCTTCGTTAAATTCGATAGAATTTATAATATCGCCCCTATAACTCGGAAGTTTTTTGCCGTTTTGAACTTCATAATCGCTACTTCTCGGTTTTGCGAATTGCCCCGCTATCCTTCCGATTTTTACTACCGGCAAACCTCCTCCAAACGTCAACACCACCGCCATTTGCATCATAACTTTAAACATATTTTTAATATTATCAGCCGTAAATTCCGCAAAACTTTCGGCACAATCTCCTCCCTGAAGCAAAAAAGCCTCACCCCTGCAAACTTTCGCCAAATCTCTTTTGAGATTTCTGACCTCACCGGCAAATACCAAAGGAGGATATTTGCCAAGTATTTTTTCGACTTTTTTTAATTCGTCGATATTTTCGTATGTAGGTTGCTGTTTTATTGACTTTTCTCTCCAGCTCGTTTTACTCCATTGCATTTTTATCCTTTAAAATAGTGATTTAGCATCTTTACATAACCCTTTCCAAAGGGTAGAATCCTTAACCTTCAAACATTTATCCAAATATTTTTTATCGCCCGTTAAACTCGCCAACATATAAAGCGCGCGGGCTTTATCTTCACCGTTTACTCTGTTTAACAAATCTTTTAAAACCTTAATCGCCTCTTTTTTGTTTTTCGTATATTTAGCAAACGTAAATTCAACGCTCGGCGAATAAGGATATGTCTTAAATTTATTTTGTAAATCGATAATCTTTTTGGCGTAAAGCGCCGCTAAGAGCGTATCGTTGTTTTGCAAAGCGTAATTTACGATTTTAATATAAGCGTCGGCGTTTTTGATATCCGCTTTTTTCTCTATAATTTTAGCAGTTTTTAACGCCTCTTTAAACCTTTTTAGCTTCCATAAAGCGAAAAATTTTTTTAACTCGTAATCGTGACACTCTTTTTTTACCCTGCATAAATCGTCCACAGCGGTTACTATATCTTTATAATCGCCCAATCCCTCAAGCGCTTTAATTTTTCTCTCTATCCAAATTTCAAACGTCTTATCGTCCGCCGAATCGAGATATTTATTGCATATTCTCGAAGCCAATTTGTAATCCATAGCCTTCATTGCGCAGTTATAAAGCTCGGCGTCATATTTTTTGTCAAGCGTTAAATTATATTTTTTTATCACGTCTACGAGTTTGAAACATTTTTTCTCTTTTAAAAGAGTTATAGCATATTCCAACGCGACTTTTTTAACGAAATTTTTATCTTTTACAATATCTTTAGCCTCGTCGCTGTTTAACAGTTTCAACAACTCTTCGTATTTTTTAAATTTATATAAAAGCTCTATTTTTTTCTTAAGCGCTTTTTTGACAATCGGGTCGCCTTTGTATTTTTTCAATATTTCATCAATTCTTTCAAGTTCCGCGCTCGCATTAGTATCGTTTACCTCAAAAATCACCTTATCCCTAAGCGTATTCAACTGGTCGCTGTAATCCCCGTACGGAAAATCAGTCAGATATTTGTCTATCCAGTATTTTGCAAGCTTATAATTTCCTTCGTCATATGCCCAAACCGCAAGATAATACTCCAACGGCTCATACAAATCGTCAAGTTTTTTAAGTCGTTTTAAAAGGTCCGTGCCTATATCTATCGCCAACGAATAGAGCTGATGTGAAGCCAATGTTTTAGCAAGTTCGAATGCTTTGTTTTTGTCTTTCAAAATAAAATTTTTATTGGCTTTATAAACCTTTTGATAATATTCAAAAGCTGTTTTAATGTCGCCTTTATCCATATATCGTTGTGCGAGCCTCATAGCCGCCAAGGAAGCGACGTCCAAATCTTTAGTCGAATATAGAGCTTTTTTGTATAACTCAAAGGCTTTTTTGCTATCACCGCTGATATACATCTGGTCCGCCCAGTAAATCATGGCGAGATACGCTTCTTTAGTGTCGGGATATTCGGTAATTATACGCTGATAAAAATAGCTCGCATCGCTCATAAAGCCCATTTTCGTATAATTTCTCGCTATCAAAAGCAACACTTTTGGCAGATTTTCGTTAAAAGCAAATTTTTTTATCCACTCTTTACCAAGTTTAATAACTTCGTCGCTTTTGTTTTCGCTGTCGAGTATTTTTAGTTTTAAAAATTCTATATCCGGCAAAAATACTGAATTAGGATAATCTTTTATAAATTCGTTAATATCGTCCAAAACGTCTTTGCCTTTTTTGTAGGCTTTTTTGATTGCGAAATATTTAATGATATCGCTCGTTTGATTGTTAATTTTTATAGGATTTCCGTATTCGTCTATCGAGCCTATATAAACTTTAGGGGAATGGACAAAAAAGAAATTAAGCCCTTTAGGCTGTTTTTGTCTGACGTAGGGTATAATTTTTCCGGCTACTATCGTCCATTTTTTCGCTTTTTTTATTTTAACGCCGATTTTAGGATTGTTATACAAATCGTCCTCGTTCGCTTTTAAGAAAAAAGGGGTTTTAACCTCGATTATCAAATAAAACGACTTTTTAAAAAGAGGTTTGATGTTAAAAAAAATAGTCCCGCTTTTAAAAACCGGAGTTGAAGGGATTTTGTCGAATTTGCACTTAACAAAACGCTCTAATTTTCTACACTCAAAGGGCTCGTCGTTTTTGATATTCATTATTTCATAGGGTTTATTGTCTTTGGTTGCGTAATCTACGTTTATTTCAAGCCCGTATGCGAATATAAAAACGAATATCCAAAGAAATCTCAATTCAAACCTTTTGTATGTTTTATTAAAGAATTATAGCCAAGATTAGATTAATTTTATATGAGAGAAAAGAGAATCCCGAAGGATTACATAGCTATCGTAGTATTAAAAACTTGAGTAGCTACGATACCGAAGTAGATAGTCCCCAACAGTAAAATCAACTGTCCTATCAAACTGCCGCTTGATATATTGATTTTTTCAACTTCTCCGTTGAGCGGTTTATCGAAATAGATATGTTTTACAATCCAAGCGTAATATGCCACTGCCAATGCGGAATTTAGCAACGCTACCAATACGATAGCCCAAAGTCCGGCGTCTATTCCGGCATAAAACGCTACGGCTTTAGATAAAAATCCGGCTAACAGCGGAATCCCCGCCAAAGAAAAGAGTTGCAACGTAAAAAACAGCGCATGAATCGGAGCTCTCATTCCAAGCCCTTTAATGTCTTCCAAATATTTAACGCCAGCTTCTCTTCTTAAGTCGTTCAAAATCAAAAATACGCTTGTTTGCATAAATATATAAGCAATTGCGTAATAAAGCACACCGGTATACGAATACAAACTTGCCGCCGCCGCAAAAGGTATCAGTGCGTAACCGCTGTGTGCGATGGAGGAATAAGCTAAAATTTTTGAAATTCTTTTTTGCCAAAGCGCCATAAAATTCGCAAGCGTCATGGTTAAAATTGCAAAGAAACTAAATATCAATACCGTGGCGGTAGGATATGCGATTAAGAATTTATAAAACGCTTTAAATACGGCAACTAACATAACGCTTTTTATAACACCGCTCAAAATAGCCGCCGCCGCATGGTTTACCTGAGAGTATGCGTCAGCCGCCCACCCGTGCATAGGGACGATTGTCAGCTTATAGAAAATACCCGCAAGCATAATGGCTACGGCAATTAGGGTAAATTTCCCGTGCACGTTCATCTGGGCGTAATTAAAACTATCGGTTACGAAACTAAAAAGCGCAAATCCAAGCAAAATAATACCGCTTGCCACCGCACCGGCAATAAAGGCTTTGATAGCACCTTCTGCGTTATAGAAATTTCTGATATTTGCAACCAAAACGTATGAAATAATGGCTATAACCTCAAATAAAATAATAAAAATAAAGAAGTTATCCGTCTCAAGTATCGCAATACTCGCTCCGGCGACAAAAAGCATTTGCGCTATCAAAGGACGTTCAAATCCCGTTAAAGACAACGTAACAGCCGCAAGTGTCGCAAGCAATACATACTCCATCAACTGCGTAGAAGGGTCAAGAACGAAAAAGTCGAACATGTTATTTAAACTCATACCGTTATAAACCATTACCGCACTGGCGATAAATGCCGCTATTGCGATTAATTTCGCAATAAATATATTTGACTTATAAAATACCGGTACAAGCAGTCCCGCCGCTATTAATATTACAAAACTCATTACATACCTCCAAGAAAGCTAAATGCTTTATTTGCCAAGTCGAAAATAGGTTGCGGTTGAATACCGAAATAAACGATTAACAGGGCAAATATAGCCAACGCCGCTTTTTCCGGAAAACTCATACTAAAATCCGCTTTTTGAACGATAGGCGACATCTCGCCGTGTATTGCGCGTCTAACAGCCCAAATAATGTATCCAGCACTAATTAAACTTCCGATTGCGATTACGGCTATCCACCAACCAAACGACTTAATAGCCGAAACGATAATAGTCAATTCACCAACAAATCCCATTGTCCCAGGAAGTCCGAGTGCCGCCATACCGGCTAAAATAAATATCGCACTCACGTATGGGGCTTTTTTCATAACGCCCCCCATTTCGTCCATATACCAAGTGTGCGTTTTATGATGCAACCACCCCGCAATCAAAAATAGCGGAGAAATAACAAGGGCGTGTCCTATCATTTCATACAGTGCCGCACCCAAACCGTCATAAGTCATCGTCGCTATTGCGACAACTACAAGTCCCATATGCGATATAGAACTGTATGCGACCATTTTTTTGATATGTCTTTCGTAAATTGCGAGCATTCCCGCAAATAAGGTCGTATTAAGCCCGATGATTACCATATACATAGAAAATTCTTGCGTTGTAATAGGCATAAGCTCAACCGTAAATCTTATAAGTCCGTATGCACCCATTTTAAGTAAAACACCCGCAAGCAATACCGAAATACTGCTCGGTGCTTCTACGTGTGCGTCCGGAAGCCACGTATGAAAAGGGAACGCCGGCAGTTTCGCCGCAAACCCGATAAACATAAACCACCAAATAAGAGCCGGCGTTGCAAGTGCCGTTTCTCTTATCATCGTCAAATCCCAATATCCCGTCTGTTTATAAAGCAGATAAAATCCTACAAACATAAACATACTCGCGACATGCGTATATAAGAAAAATTTAACAGCCGCGTAAACTCTTCTTTCGCCGCCCCAGAATCCGACTAAGAAAAACATCGGCACCAACGTTAACTCCCAAAACATGAAAAACCACAATACGTTGGTAGTCATAAACACCCCAAAAATCGGACCGCTAAACAAAACAAGCAGACTAAAATACGCCGCTTGATTCTTTTCTTCCCATGACGTAAATACAACCAAAATCAAAAGAGCCGCAGTCAATAAAAGCATCGCAACGCTTAAAGCGTCTACCCTTAATGTCAGCGAAAATCCAAATTGCGGCACGTTAAGATAGCTCCCGAGTTCCAAAAATCCTACCTGAGGCAACTGATGATACCAGCTAAGCGCAATTATAAATTCTACAATAAACCAGCCCAGTGCTATATACTTAGCTAAATCCTGATTATTTCTCGTTAGAAAATAGAGCAAAACCGACAGAAATATCGGCGCGAAAATTATATCGACAGCAACCATTTACAGCCCCTTTACTATTAATAAGATAGCGATAACGATAATCGCCACACCGATAACGAATTGTCCCATATACGTTCCGATTTTACCGCTATGCCCGGCTTTAAATACTTTATATACACCTTGCGTAGCCGGGACTGTTGCGTTGACTATATAATCTATAACGTTCGTATCAAACCATCTTGCCGCTTTTGCCAAAGAGCCTACGATTATCGTTTTGGATATCCAAGTTATCATTCTTTCTACATAATATCCGTTGAATAGAATCTGATGTATCGTTTGGACAAAATGATGGGAAGCTATTTTGTATAGGATATTTAGCCCTTTAACATACAACCCTACGATAATTAAAAACAAAATCAACATTGAAGTCAACATAAATGCGGTTAATCCCACTATATGTGGTTCGACTTCTTCTTTTCCGTTTAAAATAAAATGAACGATATCGCTTTGCCAGATTGAAATAAAAAGCGTCACAACCGCCAATACGCCAAGCGGCAATCTGATCCACAAATTGCTCGGCGCATGAACGCTACCGGCGATATCTTCGTTTCTCGGTTCACCCAAAAAGATAAGAACCCACAATCTCGTAATATATGCAATCGACAACAGCGCGGCAATCGTAACAAAAACCTTAGTAAATTCATTTCCGTGCGCCCAAGCCGCGGAAACCACCATCTCTTTTGAGAAAAATCCACTAAACGGAGGGACGCCGGCAAGCGATAACGACCCCATTGCCATAAACAAAGCGACAAAAGGTGCGGTTTTAATTAAACCTCCGAGTTTCCACGCGTCTTTGGTATGGTGCGCAATATAAATAACCGCACCGGCACTTAAGAAGAGTAACGCTTTAAAAATAGCATGGTTGACAAGATGTAACATACCAGCCGCAAGACTACCCACTCCAAGACCTACAAAGGCTATTGATAGATGCGACATTGTCGAATATGCGAGAATTTTTTTAATCTCTTTTTGAACGAGCGCACTCGTAGAACCGATAAACGCACTAAGCGCCGCAACGTTTGCTACTATAAAAAGCGCGTCTGTATAGGAGAAGAAATCAAACAGTCTCGCAACGATATAAATACCAGAGTTAACCATAGTCGCACCGTGAATCAAAGCAGAAACGGTAGTAGGACCTTCCATAGCGTTCATTAGCCAAGGATAAAGAGGAAATTGCCCCGATTTACCTATCGCACCCATAAAAATAAACAGTGCGGTAACCAACGCTACGGTTTTAGGAATATCGCCTGCGTTAGCCATTTCGTTTAGTTCTACCAAATTGATAGTCCCGGCGTAATACACAAGCAATCCTATAGCCGCCAATATAAAAATATCACCGAATCTCGTATATAAAAACGCCTGCATACCCGCATCAGCCGCGGAATTCTTATAATACCAAAAACTAATCAGAGCATAAGAAGCAAGTCCCATAAACTCCCAACCTACAAAAGCTCCGATTAAATCTTTGGTAATTACGAGCAAAATCATTCCGCCGATAAAAAACAACACTTTCGAATAATATCTCGGTTGGTCCGGGTCTTCACCCATATAATCGTGTGCGAAATGAATATCGGCAAATCCGAGACCCGTAGCAATCAAAAGCATAATTATCGACAGATTATCGATATAAATTCCAAACGGAAGTCTCAAATCTCCATATGCAATCCACGTGTAATCGATATCAATCGGATTTCCGTGATAATTTACAAATATCATAACACTTGCCAAAAAGAGCATAGCTCCGACTATTTCGGCTACCCAAAACGCTAAGTTTATTTTCATTTTCCCTAAGACATACGCCAATGCCGCTCCGACAAACGGCGCTGTCAATAATATCGCTACAGCACTATTCATCGCTCACCGCCTTATCTAATTTGTCTGGAATAATTTCACCAGTTATTCTGTAACTCAATAAAAATATCAATACGCCCGCCGCCGCTTCAAGCGTGGCGATTACTATGATGACGTAAGCTACCGCCAATCCTCTGGTAAATCCAAAATGATACGCCGCACTCGCCAAGAAGAGTATAACGGCGTTTAATAAAATCTCAAGCGAAAAGAAAATCTTTAAAAAATCGCTTTTACTCGTCACTCCGTATAATCCGACTCCGAAAAGTATTATCGCGAATATCGCGTCAATATAAAACCCTACCATCATTATTCCTTTTCGTGTTTTAGTGTATGTAGCATTCTAATACTTCCGTATAACACGCTCGCCGCTACAACACCCATAAATATCGCCACTTCGGCATAAAAATCGGTAAATATTTTAACTTGGTCTTTTAAAGGTATCGGCTTTGCCTCATATGCAATCGGAGGCAAGATAAACGGAATAATCATAAGACCGATTATAACTACCGTTACGGTAGCGACCGCCCAAGGTCTTATTTCGAATTTCGGAAACTTCGCACCAATTACAGTAACACCAAAAAGCGTCAATACGACGATACCGCCGGTATATACGAAAATCTGGAAAAGTCCGAGCAGTTTTTCGTCCATTAATATATAATAAATTCCGAGTAAAAACATCATCATAACAAACGCCAAAACCGCGGGGACGGTATTTTTTTGCGTTAACGCCATAACCGCAAGTATTACGGCAAGGGCAAGTATCAATACACTCATTTTTCTTCTCCTTTAGCCTCGGCTTTTTCGCCTTTATCCGATTCTTCTGCTTTTTTAGCAGCTTCTTTCGCCTTTTTTGCTTCGGCTTCGGCTTTTTTCTTCGCTAACATTTCGGCTTTTTTTCTCGCTTTTTCCTCTTCTTCTTTTTTCTTTTGAGCTATCCACTCTTGAGGGACTTCCGGTTTTACCCAATAGTTTTTGATATCTTCATCTCTTCCGCCCGTAATCATTTCAAACGTCCCGCCGCTTAATTTAATGGCTTTTTCCGGTTTTGTAGGACATACGTCTTCGCACAATCCGCAAAAGATACAAATTCCCAAATTAACTTCGGGCAATGCTTTTGGACGTTTTATAGGAAGTGGTTCCATTATAATTGCGTCAACCGGACAGATTTTTTCGCATGCCGCACACCCGGTGCAGATTTCATATTTGATTTCATGCATTCCCCTAAATATAGGCGAATGATGCATCGTTTCGTGCGTTACGTCTTTTGTTGCGATTCTCGGTTCGGTTATCGCTTTAGTAACTCTTATCGCTTTTTCAAGTATATTAAAAAACATCTCATGCTCCTAAAATATATATTTTTGCAAAAATTATCCACACAAGATTCAAAATCGCAAGCGGCGTTAACCAGCTCCAACAAAACTTCAACATCTGGTCAAGTCTCAATCTCGGGTTACTAGCTCTAATAGCGACCATTACGACCGCTATTAGCACGATTTTCAAAAACAGCCACCAAAAACTATCGGTTATAAACCCTCTGTATCCTCCGAAAAACAACACCACAGCCGCGGAAGAAACAACAAGCATTTCGGTAAATTCGGCAAATTTCAACAATACATAGTTAGTCCCGGCATACTCGGTATAAAAACCGTAAACGATTTCTTGTTCGGCGTCCGGGATATGGAATGGGGGTTGTTCTAAAATACCGAGCATTGCAATAATGAATATAACCGCACCCGGCAATAATATCAACGTCGTCAACCACGTATTTTGCATTTGAATTTCATACAAATTCATAGTCCCAAAAAGCAACGCCGGCGCCAAAGCCGCTAAGAAAAACGGAGCTTCCATCGACAACATTTGAGACAATATTCTCATACCTCCCAAAAATGAGTATTTATTATTCGAACCAAACCCGGTCAAAAACAGCAAGAAAGGCTCGACTCCGATTAACACTACAAGCCCGAGCACACCGTAATCGGTATCGAGTATACCGTGTCCTCCGTTGATTAAAGGAGTCCAAGGAATCAATATTACCGGTAATGCCGCAACGAGCGGAGTTATAATCGGTATGATATTAAACAGATACGGGTCGGCGCTTTTAGGGGTAATGGACTCTTTTGTCAATAATTTAAACACATCATAAACCGTTTGCAACGACCCTGCCGGACCGTTAAAATGAGGTCCTACCCTTTTGTGCAAATAAGCAAGTGTTTTCCTTGCGAAATAAAAAACGAAAAAGGTCCAAAACAGCAAGAAAAGCAATCCCGGAAAAACCAAAATATAAAATAACATAGCTCCAACACTCATATCCGCTCCTTATCTATCTAAATCACCCTGACAGATATGCATACTACCGTAAAGTAGCGGTATATCCGATAGGGTTTTTCCTCTTAATAATTTATCCAATACCATTGTATGATTAACGCTTGGGGCTTTTATTTTTAATCGGTATGGGCTTGTTGCTTTCTCCTGCGTTACCAAATGCATCAAAATCTCTCCTCTTGCCCATTCAATTCTGCTAACGGCTTCGCCGGCTGGCATTCTTTTTGGCATTTTTACCAAATGGTCTTTTTTAGGGTCCATCTCACCTGCGTTTACGCCCTCTTCTATTTTGTTCATTGCCTGTTTTATCAAATCCATGGATTGGACGAGTTCTTTAAAGATTATATGCAATCTGTCTCTCGCGTCCCCGTTTTCGCATGTAACATAATCCATCTCAAGCTTATCGTATGCGGCGTACGGTTCGTCTATTCTGACGTCAATTCTCGCTCCGCTCGCTCTTGCGATAGGTCCGGCAAGATAATACTTGGCAACTTCTTCCAATTTAAAGATTCCGTTATCTTTGGCTCTTTTATTCATTAAAGGGTTTTTTAAGAAAATATCGGTTATATCGTCTTTGGTCTCTTCGAATTTTTTTATCGCTTTGTTTATCCCCTCAAACCATGCCTTATAATCGTTTAGAGGATATCTGACTCCACCCGGTTCGACGCATGCTGTTGCGATTCTCGCACCGCTGTAGTCTTCCAATACATCAAGAAAATATTCTCTAATATCCAAACACCACATCATAAACGTATGTAGCCCCATAGTCCCGAAAAATCCCCCAAGAGAAATCAAATGCGATGCTATTCTTCCCGTTTCTCCCAAAATAACCCTCATATATTTCGCAAACTCGGTAATCTCTTTTCCGGCTATCTCTTCTACGGCTTGAGAATAGCAAATCATAGGGTTAGGATTATCCATAAAACAGATTCTCTCTACAGCCACGATAGTGCCTATAAAGTCCTTTCTTTCCGCCAAATGCTCAAGGGCTCTCCATACGTAACCAATATCCGGTTCGACTTTTTCTATATTTTCGCCGTTTACGTGAACTTTAAGTCTAATAGGTCCGCTTGCCGGGTGAGTAGGTCCCCAGTGTAATACGGTCCTACTTCCTTCGTGCCCGACGTTTTGTTCGTATTCTTCATACTCTTCAAAAAACTCTTCGGTTATGGAGTTTACGTTTTGTATTAGATTTTTTTCGTGAGCTTTCCAGTCGAAATCTTTTCTAAACGGATATTTACCGTAATAATCGCGACTTATTAAAAAATATCTCAAATTTGGGTGGTTTTTAAATTTTACGCCGTATGTGGAATAAGCTTCAAGTTCGTGATAATCTGCACTCGGCATAATAGGAGTTATGGATTCTATTTCGCACTCTTGCAAATCGCGCGGCAAATCGACTTTTAGCCATACGTTTCTTTTACCGAATAAATCTTCCAAAAAGTAATTGACCTCTATTTTGCCTTCATCTATAAAATCGGTCGGACTAACGGTCGAGCACGTCTTAACGCCCGCTTCTTTTAGCGCTTTGACGAGCTTAATCAAATCTTCTTTGTTTTTTAATTTAGCTTTTACCCATGTAGGTTTGTAATCCTCGATATATTCGGTTTCAAATCCGTTTAAAATCGCTTTAATTCTCTCCATCGCAATCCCTTAAAATTTCATTTGTTGCCAAAGACCGCCCTGACTTGAAGCGCTCGGCTCACCTCTTTTGATTTTCTCTTTTAACTCTTCAAGCCCCGCTATAATCGCTTCGGGTCTTGGAGGGCACCCCGCTACGAATACGTCGGCTGGAAGAATTTCGGTCATGTTTTTAATAACGGAAGCCGAATCGTTATACGGTCCGCCGTCATACGCGCAAGCGCCTATCGCTACTACGTATCTCGGTTCGGGCATTTGTTCGTAGGTCCTAAGAAGCGCCGGGAGTATCTTTTTACTCACAAGCCCCGTAATAAAAATAATATCGGCTTGTCTTGGAGTCGGAGTCATAATATAGCCGTATCTCTCCCAATCGTATCTGGGACCCATAGCCGCCAACATCTCAAGCGAACAGCACCCGCTACAAAAATGGACAATCCAAGGCGACTTACTTCTGGCGTAATTAAAAAAATCAAGCACTTTTAGCATTTCTATACTCCTTCATACTAATCGTAATGGCTATAAACAACAGCAGTCCAAATACCATCGCCCATCTTAACGCATCAACCGAATCGGCAAAAACGAAAAGACTAAAAAACAGCCCAGCCATATCGAAAACTATAAACGCGATGGCAAAAATAAAATATCCGAAATTCGCTTTCATAGGAACTTCGCTACTCGGCGGCAAACCGCACTCGAAGTGGTCGTTTTTAACTTCGGTAGGATTCAAAGGCGCTACCGTTATACCTATTAAATACAGCAGTATAACGCCAAAAAGTATTCCCGCCGCGTAAAACAAAATAGTACCCATACACTCTCCTTTTTGGAAATATTATCAAATAAAATTTGCATTTGATTCATTTAATCAAATTATAAGAGAAATTTATTAATTACACAAATTTTATCTTAATTTTATATTAACGACAGTTACTTTAAGTAATAAATACCCATTCACTTACTTTAAAAAACCGAGCTCTTTATCCGTATCAAAAGCCTCCTTTTTCTCTTTTTTTATTTCCTCTACAAAATCTTCTGTCCTAAATACGGGCTTTTTTCTAAGAGCCGTCTTTAAAGCCGTTTTTTTAATAATTACCTCTATTTGCGCTCCGGTTAATTCATATTCACTGAGTTTTTTTATATCGAAATCCTTTTCAAACTCCGCATTTTTAGGCAATTTTAATTGCCAAAGCTTTATCCTCTCACGCTTAGAAGGTTTGTCGAAAAATATCTTATATTCGAATCTTCGCGAAAACGCTTTGTCGATATTCTCAAGCAGATTCGTAGTGGCAATCAACACTCCGTCAAACTTTTCCAACTGGTCTAAAAATATATTTTGCATCTGATTATGCATCTTATCGGCGCTATTTAAAGCGTTTGAAGTTCTTGAACTTAAAAATTGGTCCGCTTCGTTTAGTAACAGTATCGGCTTGGTTTTTAACTTTTCGCTAATTTCTCTGTATTCGTCGAAAATTCGTCTGACGTTCTTTTCGCTCTCTCCTACATACATCGAAAGAATCTTACTCGAATCCAACGACAAAAGCGGTTTATTCAATTCTTTGGCTATTGCGTTTGCGCTAACGCTTTTGCCGGTTCCGGGAGGACCGTAAAAAATTATTTTCGCTTCCAAATCCGAATCGGCTTTAATTCCCCACTCTTTTAATCGTTTAAGCACCGTTTTGTCTATCTGTTTTAGCAAAACTTCCAACATCTCTTTCGTTTTTGGCGGTAACACTATATCTTCAAGCGACTTTTCGGGTTCTATCAAATCAAATATACTCTCTTTTACAATATGGTCTATTTTATGTTTTCTTTTAGGATATATCAAGTCGTTTAATATATCCTCGTTTAAAAAGAATATTTTGGTATACCCTCCAAAACCGCCAAAAAGTTCATCATACTCGAATATTCCTTCACCTATAAGTTTAGAATTATCGTCTAATAAATTTCTGTTTTTGATTCTTTCTATTTCGTCAAAACTAATTAAATTAAGTAAATAATTCAATTCTCTCGCGTTTTCGTTGCCCGAAGTATATTCCTCTTTTAACAGCGCTAAAAACAAAATCTCCTCTTTTTCGTTTAATTCGTAATCTTCTATAAATTTCTTAACCGGCAATTCAATGTTTGTTTTTTTCAATCTCTCTTTAATGGAATTTTCTATTACTCTGAGTTTGCTTTGGAGCCGTTTGATATTTGCGGAATCTTTTGAGTAGTTTTGTTTAATAGAACTTAACTGTTCGTACAGTTCGATTCTTAAAAATTGGTCTTGCAAATACTCAAGCGTATCGTTATACGCTCTATTTTCGAGTGTAATTAAATCAAGTTTGCCGTTTTCCAATAATTTAAAAAACGCTAAAGACAAAGAGACATTGGAGTTGTAAAGCTCTAAAGAAGTCAGTTCGCTATTTTTAATTCCGCCGATTCCGCTAAAAACTACCCAACCCTCGTTTATGAGATTTTTAATCAATCTTATATATCTAAACGCTTTAACACCCTCTTTTTCAAACACGTCCCCTATAATTTTTTTAACCCGCAAATCCTCTTCGCCGTCGAGATATTTAATTAACATATTTTGCAGTATTTTAATTTCGTCGTCGCTGACGTTTAAAAAACCGTATATATCGCTTTTTTTAGGAGCATTCAAAAAAAGCTCTAAATTCTTCATAAATCTCCTTTGATAAATATAATATAATTTTATCAAAAAAAGGGGTTTTATGCAGTTTTTATATTATGAAGAGACCACACCACATATAACCCTCAGCGGCGAAGAGCATAAATATCTTTTTAAAGTGAGAAGATTAAAAAAAGAGGACGAAATCAACATTAGAAATTTAAAAGACGATTATCTTTATATTTACCAAATCACCCATATCGATAAAAAAAGCGCTCTGTTATCCCTCAAAGAAAAACGCTACACTCCTAAAAAAGCGAATTTTTTTCATCTGGCGTGGTGTGTTATAGAACCCAAAAACATAGAAAAAGCCCTCCCTTCCCTCAACGAAATCGGGGTTAGTAAAATTACGTTTGTTTACTGTGATTATTCCCAAAAAAACTTCAAACTAAATCTTAACCGAATGCGTAAAATCTTGATAAATTCCTCACAGCAATGCGGCAGAAGCACTCTTATGGAAATAGAAATTTTAAACTCTTCAAAAGAATTTTTTCAAAAATACGACACCTTCTACGCCTTGCATTTCAACGGTAAAGAAATAGAGTGCGATTTTTACGACGACAAGCCGTTTTTAATAGGACCGGAAGGCGGTTTTAGTCAAAAGGAAATAGAAAATTTTCAAAAAACCTTTAAATTCAAAACCCATATCTTACGAAGCGAAACGGCGGCTCTTGGCGTTTGCGCCAAAATCCTACTCTAAAACCTCAAGAATATATTTCGCCAATCGCAACGCCTTTGTGCGGTGCGAAAACTCTTTTTTTACACTCTCATCAAGTTCGCCTAAGGTTTTATCATATCCTAAAGGTATAAACATAGGGTCGTATCCAAATCCTTTATCTCCTCTTTGGTCGTTTATTACCCAGCCCCGCATAATTCCGTGCGTCGTAAAAGTCCCATACGGAGTAGCCAAAGCTATGGCGGCGGTATAAAAAGCTTGTGTTTTTTTTATGGATTTTTTATTTAACTCTTCTATTAATTTTTGCAGATTTTCCTTATCCGTTGCGTTTTTAGACGCGAATCTCGCAGAATAAATACCCGGTATATTTCCCAAAGCGGGCACGCTTATTCCGCTGTCATCGGCAAGGACGATATCGTCTGTTTTTAATTTTTCATATACTTTTTGCGCTTTAATAATCGCGTTTTGTTTAAAGGTCGTCCCATTCTCTTCAATTTCGAATTTACCTATCAAATCACTATACGCCACAACGTCGTAGTCATTAAAAAACTCTTTTATCTCTTTAATTTTTCCCTTGTTCGAGCTTGCTAATACTATTCTCATCTTCTTTCCTTAAAAGTATCATTCCGCAGTATTTATCCTCTTTATATATTTCGACACGAAATAGTCTATTGTTTTTATCGATTGCGAATTTTTTATCTAAATCTAGATATTTAATCACTTTATTCGCTTCGTTGGATTTTGAAGCAAAACCGATTACGTTTACTCTGTATTTATCTGTTAAAATCTTAAAGCTACTTTTAAATCCTACTACCGAAGGGAGCTCGACGCTTTTTGTTTTTCCGTCGGTTATAAGCGTTATTTTATCAAGTTTACACCCGCTTTTAAAACGTTGTATAAACAGTGTCGTTATTTTTCTATTACCTTCATATACATCGTATACGTTTTTACGTTTTACTATCACAACCAAAGGATTAGGACTTTTATAGCTTAATTTTTTACTAAGAGGGAAAAATCCAATCCTTTTTTTTGCATTAAGGGGAATAATCGATTTACCGTTTATTACGATATATTCTTCTTTATTTAAAAGTTTCCTAATTTCCGGGATTGAAAGCGTAAAATCTCTTTCGTATTTTATACCCAACAGCTTCATAAACCCTTCAATAGCGCGCAGTTGATAATAAACTTTCGTAGCCAAATCTTTTATATTTTTACTTGTCTCTATAGCCAAAGCGGGCTTGGAGTGCGTAATGGCGAAATATGTTAACGACAAGCGCATCTGTTCGTCTTTAAATTTCGTCTTGGTATTTTTAACGTTAAAAAAATGATAACCTTTTTTTAAGTTCTTATTTATCGTTTTTGCTACTTTTTGAGCCATTTCACCGAGATTGCCAAATTTATCGGCTTTTATTTTTTCCTGGTCTATAATACATGCTTGTCCCCAAGCTTGGGGATTAAAAATCGAATTCTCCCAAGACCTTCTGTAATACCCATGTCCGTCGTGAAGGTTTATAACCAAATCGACTTGTTTATTTAAAATTATCTTTTTGATGTCGTTTACTATTTTATAATCCTTGTCGCTTTTTTTTATAAAAGCGAATTTCCGATTCATATCACCGTATATGCCTCGTCTGTTCTGGATAATCGAATCGAAATTAAGATTAGGAACTATCCATAAATTCCCGTAGGTTATATGATAATACCTAACCAAAAACGACGCACTGAAATATCCGCCCGGTTCGTTGCCGTGAATACCGCCTATAACAAGAAGCGTATTGCCTTGATTTGAGTTTTTTTTATATAAATCAAAATGCAAATTGGCACCGATACCCCAAACAAAAACTATAAAAAATATTAAAATCCTCATCATTTTTCCAATATTATAAGTATTGGATTCCCATAAGAGATGTATAGTTCTTTAGTGCCGTTATATTCGTAACCGTCGGCTTTATATTTTTCTTTCATGTCTATTCTGAAAATTTTTTTATTTTCTATATTTTGATAAGGAATAATGTTTATATCGCTAAATAGGATTTCAACGTTTTGATTTTTGCGGATATCGAATATTTTTTGTTTTGTATTAAAAAACTCTTTTCGAGTTTGTGAAAGCCTGACGAAATCTTTTGAATAAAACGTTTTATAACGCTTAAAATCGCTTTTTTGCCACGCTTCCCTCCAGCGGTATATAAACGCCAAAATATTCGCTATTTCTTCGGCATCTGTCGTTAGAGGTTTTGAATCGCTTATTAAAAGATAGCTTTTTTTATAATCGATTTCGTTTTTTAATCTTTCCAGATTACTGTTTTTTAAAACGATACACCCTTTTGTGATATTGGATTCCCTAAGACCATTTAGAGGATAACCGTGTATCCAGATTCCATACCCCGATTTACCGTGGATTCTATCGTAATAATTGGGATACGAAGTTTCAAAAGCAAAAGGTCCGTAATATTCATCTACCTCTTTTAATAACGATACAAGCCTATATACGCCAATTGGCGTTTTTAAGTCACCTTCTTTTTCCTTATCCCCCTTAAGACCGGTTAAAACGTCGATTTTGTCTATTAATCTCAAATTTTTTGAATCGTAGATTTTTAAATTTTTCAAACTTTTGTTGCAAACGAGAATATTTTTTTCGTTTTGATAATATCCATACGTTAAGTTTTTGTCTTTTAATCTTTGCAACCAATATGAGGGAGACTGCAATTTCGATTCGATATGGGTAATTAAGGCGTTTTTGCCTTCGAATCTGTAGATGTCGTATAGATTTTGTGCTTGGAGAATAATTGCTATAAATACCAACCAAAACTTCAATTTTCGCCTTTTTTGGAGGGAATTATAGCAAAAAAGGAGATTAAACCTCTCCTAATCCGTAATGGACGTGTTTATCGTCTTTGTGTTTGGATACGAGGTATCTCCAATACAATACCGGGACTACTACGACCGATAAAAGAGTAGAAGCCAGCACACCGAAAATCAACGCAACCGCAAGTCCTTGCCATACCGGGTCAAGGACAATTACAAACGATGCCAATATAATCGCAAGTGCTGTTAGGATAATAGGTCTAAATCTCGTAGCCGCCGCTTCGATTACCGCTTCGTTAATGCTTCTTCCTTGTTTAATCAAATCGTTTGTGAAGTCTATTAGTAGTAACGAGTTCCTAACGACTATACCCGCCAGGGCGATAAAGCCTATCATACTCGTGGCGGTAAAATATGTTTTGGAATGGAAAAACGCAAGCGTTATCCAGTTCATAATCGCATGCCCTGGCAATACCCCTATAAATGTCAGAGGCACAGCCGCAAGAACGATTCTTGGGACTCTAAAGTTTTTATAATAAGCGACCATCAAAAGATAAATCAACACTACAGCTACGCCAAACGCGCTTCCTAAATCTCTAAATACGTCAAACGTCAATTCCCATTCTCCACCCCAAATCAAGTCATAAGTTTTTCCGGTTTTTAAATCCACGGCTTTTAGATTTAATCTCGGATTACCGTCATATATTATTTTATAACCCGGTAATCCTTTGTCTTTAAGTTCGCTAAATATATCTAAAAGCGCATATAAACTACCTCTTTTATTCATCTCACCCGTAACCATAACCATTGGTCTTAAATCTTTACTTGTTATCATTCCGTCGTATGCGACCGGTTCGATTTTCACCACCTCTTTAAGAGGAATAAGCCTATGCGTAGTCATAGACATTATTTTGATTTTATCCAGCGCTTCTATCGAGTTTCTTGCCTGTTTAGAAAATCTAACAAATATTCCCACTTGGTCTTTTTCGCTCGGAATATGCGCTACGCTGACTACCGCACCTCTTAGTCCCATACCTAAAATTTGGGCTATTTGAGACGTGCTTATACCTAAAAGCGCGGCTTTTTCTCTATCCGGGACGATTTTGTATTTAACTATATCCCTATCTCTCATAATATCGATATCCACTACTCTTTTGGTATGTTTATACAACTCTTCTATTTTTTCCGCCAATTTTATTCTGCCGCTTTCGTCTCCTCCGAAAACTTGCATCAACAGCGTAGCTATTACCGGAGGTCCGGGAGGGTCTTCGACAAGTTTTATATTTGCGTTATGAAAGCTACATTTTTGTTGAATAATAGGTCTTAGCCTACTAACCATATCGATTGAGGACTCTTTTCTTCCCTCTTCTTTAGGATAAAGATTGACTCTGATTTCACCTATGTTTTCTCCTCTTTTCATCGAACTACCCCTAAGCAGTCCGTTAAAATCGACTACTCCCGTAATTCCTATAAATTGTTCAAAGTCATGAATTTCCGGTTCTTTTCTTAATACACTCGCAACACAGTCGCTAACTTGCTTAGTCGAATCAATAGAACTTCCCTTAGGTAAATCTATCGTAATATTAAACGTATTTTTATTTGCACTCGGCAACATTTTAAACAAAACGATTTTGAATACCGGCAGTGCCATAGACCCGAGCAATAATACAATCAAAGCGGTAAAAAACACAACTCTTTTAGGCGTCGAAGTCAATAACGGGTCTAAAATCGAATGGAAAATTTTAAATGTTTTGGTTTTTCTGATATCAAACGGTTCTTTATCCGCATGGTCGTGGTCTGGTAAAAATTTTACAGCCGCCCACGGTGTAAACATATACGCAATAACAAGCGAAGCTATCATAGCTACTGGTACGTTAAACGGAATCGGACGCATATACGGTCCCATCATTCCGGTAACGAAAAACATAGGCACAAACGCCAATATAATAGCAAGCGTAGCAATATTTGTCGGATTACCTATTTCGTTAGTAGCGTATATTGCGGCATATTCTCTTGGTTTGTCTCCGATTTCGAAATGTCTGTGGATATTTTCAATTACGATAATGGCGCTATCTACAAGTAATCCTAACGATAATATTAGGGCAAAAAGCGTAATTCTGTTGATGGTTTGCCCCGCAAGCATTCCTATAAATAGCGTGATTGATAATATCAAAGGCACTGTAAATGCGACAATCAACGCTTCTTTCCAACCAAGCATTATAATAAGCAAGATTACGATAATACCAAGAGATATCAACAAATGGTCGATAAGTTCGTTAACCGCATGATTGGCTTTTTTACCGTCGTTTCTTGTAATATATATATCGACGTCTTTAGGAAGGGTTTTTTTAAGAATCTGGACTTTTTTGATTACGTCGTTTGCTACGAAGACGGCGTTAGTGCCTCTTTTTTTACCGATAAAAATCGTAACTTGATTGAGTTTTTTACCTACAGGAAATTTATCGACGCTTTTTCCGTCGATTTTAGGATCGGTATAAAATGCTTTTCCGCCTTCGAAATAGGTTTGATGTTTGTTTTGATAATCTACTCCGTCTTCGACTTTAGCGATATCCTTAACATAAATAGGTCTTCCCATATAATCGGCTACGACTAAATTTTCAACATCTTTTACTTTAGTAATAAATCCGTCAAATTCTACGGGAATGGAGTATTTTTTGTTATCCATACCGCCTAAAGGATAATTAACGTTGCTTTTGCCAAGAGCCATTGCGATTTGACCGAGCGACAAATGATATGCGGCAAGTTTTTCAGGATTTACGATAATATTGAATTGTCTTTTATGTCCGCCTTTTATTCCGATAATACTTACGTTTTTAACCTCGGCTAAAGGAGAGAGAAGTCTTTGCGCGATTCTGTAAAGTTGTGCGTCGTTGTATTTATCACTCGAAAGTGCGAGGGTTACAATAGGCACTTCATCAATATCGATAGGTTTAACAAGAGGTTTCATTGCGCCTTTTGGAAGTTTATCCATATTTTGCATAACTCTATCGTAAAGTTTAGAGATACTTCTAACTTTATCTTGTCCTATCTTAAATCTAACAGTTACGATTCCGACACTATTCATCGCCATACCGTATACGTGTTTTACGCCGGTCATGGCTTTGAGTGTTCTCTCAAGAGGTTCTACGATAATATTTTGCACCTCTTTTGACGAAGCTCCCGGATAAATCACCATAACATTCGCCGCTGGGACGTCGATTTGCGGATTCTCTTCGCGAGGAGTAAAAAATACCGCTATTAATCCCATTAAAATCAGCGTAATCGCTATAACGGGGGTTAGAGGATTTTTTAAAAACGCTCTTGCGAGTTTACCCGCAACGTTTAAACTCAATTCCTCTTCTATGGCTTCGAGTTCTTTTTCTTTGTTTTTAACCTCTTCTTCGAGATGTTTCAACTCCTCTTCGGTAGCTTTCAATTCGTCAATCGAACAGCCCATATCACGCTTCTGGAGCAATTCTTCTCGTTTTTGTCTCAATTTTTCTTGTAGATTTTTTAAATCCATCACCTCTCCTATAATTTTTGTCCGTCAATCAAATCGGCAGGAGGATATAAAATCACCCTCTCCCCGCCTTTTAATCCTTTTACGGCGATGAAATCTTTTTCTTGAGCCACTTGTTTTACAGGGACGAATGTTGCCGTAGAATCTTTTTCGACAAAAACACCTACTATCCCGCTTCTTGAGGTTAAAGCGCTAAACGGCACCAATACCGCTTCCTCTTTACCTATTACGACTTGAGCTTTAGCATACATTCCCGGAAGCAATCCGTCTATTTTTTTAAACGAATACTTAACCAAATACGAATGTGTCATATTATCCGCACTCGGTATAACGGTAGTAACTTTAGCGTCATAATATTTTTTTAATGAAGGGACGTAGATTTTAACGTCCATACCGAGTTTAAATTTATCGATATCCTCTTCTTTTACGAAACTTTTTGCTTTTAAGTCATGAATATCGCTCAATACCAAAACAGGATACCCCGGCAAAGCCATTTCGGCTACTTTTTTCATTTTCATCGTTACTACGCCGTCTATCGGGGATTTTACTTTTGCGTATTTAAGTTGGTTTTGAGCCATATTTAGTCCGGCTTGCGCTTGTTTTAGCATTCCTTTTGCCATATCTACTTGTTTTTTTCTAATATTCATCATCAACTTCATTTTTTCGAAATCCCTTTTGCTAACCGCTCCGTGAGAATAGAGATTTTTAAATCGTTCATAATCTTTTTTTGCGTCCGCATACGCCATTTCAGCCATCAATACACCGCTTTGAGCTTGCAAAAGCGCCCCTCTGGCTTGCGAAAGCATCGAATATATATCGCTCGGGTCAACAACAAAAAGCTCCTCACCTTTTTTAACGACATCGCCTTCTTCGACGTTAATTTTTTTAATAAATCCCATTACTCTTGTCGCAATCATTATTTGCTTAGGCGAATAAATATCCGCCACGTATTCTTTTTTGATATTGATTTCTTTTTTTTGCGCAAGTGCCGTTTCAAACGCAAATACACTTGCAACCGCCACCGATAATAACGCTAATTTCTTAATCATTTACTCTCCTTTACTAAATCTCCGATAGCCGCCTTAAGCTCTGCCGAAGCAAGCGCTTCTTCGTATTTTGCTTTAATAAGCTCGGCTCTGGCTTTTCTTAAATCCGCTTCTTTCATTAAAAGTATCGTCATGTTAATCATGCCTTGTTTATACATGTATTCGTATTTTTTCAAAATTTCCTCGGCTAAATCTTTATTGACGATTTTATTTTTAACCACCGCTTCTTTTGCTTTTAGAGTCAAATACCTACGTTCTACGTCAAGTTTTATGCCTCTTCTCATATATTTATAATAATAAGCCGTTTTAAGGGCTTCTATTTTGCTTTGTTGAATTTTGGCTTTGGAAGAATTGTCAAAAATCGTATAATTAAGACCGACCGCCGCGACGTAATAGTCTTTGTTTACGTTTAAATTATTGAGTTTGTCGTCGTTATACCCAAACTCCAAATGCGCCCCTACCATCGGATATTTGATTGAGGAGTCCATTTTTACTTTTTTTTGCATCGTTTGGACGTTCTTTTCCATCCATTTCAAATCGTTTCTGTTGTTTAAAGCCTCTTGTTGTAATTTTTTCAAATCGCTGTTTGGAGAAACTATTATTTTAAAATCCCCCACATCGCTAATTTCATCATCACCGCTTAAAAACCTCAAATAAGAAAGCGCCAAAGCGTATTTGTTTTTGGCTTCTATAAGCATTGCGGCAATTTCACTATCTCTTTTTTTGGCTTGTAACAAATCTGTCTGCGTAGCCATTCCTACTTTTTGAAAATCGCTAATCATCTTAACAAAACTCGAAGTGGTCTGTTTTGCTTTTTGAAGAGCTTTTATAAAATATTTAGCCGCTACGGCGCCGTTGTAGGCTTTTAACACTTCTATAGCCAATTTGTTTTTATCATGAGCGTATTTGTATTTATTTGCAAGGATTTGCAATTTTGCCATCTCTTTTGCGTATTTAATCTTAAAACCGGTAAAAATTGGCACCTCGTAAACGAGCTTGGTTTTATAATTTGTTCTTATATGCGGATAATTCAAATCTTTAGGGGCGGTATTCAAAAGCTGAGCCGCCATAGCCGGATTGGTCATATACGTTTTAAACGTCTGATAATCGGGCGACATAGCCAATACATTAGATACTCCGCCCAAAAAGTCTGCAAAACCGAAGTCTCTAAACGTAGCCTCCCTGCTTTCAAGTTTCATACCAAAAACATACAAAGGGTCGTTACTTCTGCTAATCTCTTCACTAAAGATTAATTTTCCCCAATCGTATCCCTTCGCTTGGTCCAACTGCGCCTTGGCTTTGTCGATACTCAGTTTTTTAGCTTTGAGTTCAAGATTGTTATGCAAACTTTCTCGCAAAACCGTCTCGTAATCTACGCTTTTTGCCAAAAGCATACTCGACAAAGCGGCTAAGAGAAATAAAGACTTTTTCATACCGCTCCTTTAAAAATTTTGTCAAATTTTATCAAATATGACCTCTTAGTCGTATATTATAAGAAAAATTTATATTATTTTTTACTTTTACTCATTCTTTTTCTAACACTCGGGTCCAAATATTTTTTTCTCACACGTATGGACTGAGGCGTAACTTCAACAAGTTCGTCGTCTTCTATCCATTCAAGCGCTTTTTCGAGCGTCATTTCGACAGGAGGGACGAGTTTAATCGCTTCGTCGCTTCCGCTGGCTCTGACGTTTGTTAGATTTTTACCTTTAATCGGATTTACTTCCAAATCGTTACCTCTGCTGTGTTCCCCGACAATCATACCGTTATAGACTTTATCTCCCGGTTTAATAAACATTTTGCCTCTTTCTTGAAGGTTAAATATGGCATATCCGCTCGCAACACCGTTCTCCATCGAAATAAGCGCACCGTTTTTTCTCGTATACGGTTTGGTAGTAGCGGGACGGAATTCCAAAAAACTCGAGTTTAATACCCCTTCACCCTTAGTATCGGTCATAAATTCTCCCCTATATCCGATAAGTCCGCGTGCGGGCATTTCGAACTCTATTCTCGTTGTCCCGTCGCTTAAAGGCATCATGTTTTTCATAATCCCCCCGCGAGTTCCTAACTTTTCGATAACCGCTCCGCTAAACTCGTCCGGGACGTCGACTACGACATACTCATAAGGTTCGAGTTTTACGCCGTTTTCTTCTTTGATGATAACTTCCGGACGGGAGAGGCTAAACTCAAAATCCTCCCTTCTTAGATTTTCGGCTAAAATCGCTATTTGAAGTTCCCCTCTTCCGCTGACTTTGAACTTTCCTTCGCCGAGTTCTTCTATTTTCATCGCAATATTTGTTTCCATTTCTTTAAAAAGTCTGTCTCTAAGCTTAGGCGCCGTTACGTTTTTACCTTCGGTCCCGGCAAGCGGAGAGTCGTTGACGCTCATAATGACGCTAATGGTAGGTTCTTCGATATGAAGCGGGTCAAGCCCTATAGGATTGTCCTTATCGGCAATGGTATCTCCCACATCAAGCGCTTCAAACCCCGCTACGGCTACGATATCTCCCGCACTTGCGGAGTCTATCTCCATTCTATCAAGTCCCAAAAATCCCATAAGTTTCGTAATTCTACCGTTTATTTTTTCTCCGCTGGCTTTTACAAGCGTAACGTTTTGACCTTTTTTAACTTCCCCGTTAAAAATTCTCGCAATCCCTATTCTTCCGACAAAATTATCGTAATCAAGCGTAAAAACCTGCATTTGAAGCGGTTTTTCCTTCTCTCCGGAAGGTGCCGGGATATGTTCTACTATCGCTTCAAAAACGGGTATCATGTTTTCGTTGTTATCCTCCAAGTCCCACTTGGCTATCCCGTTTTTCGCCGCTGCGTAAACAATAGGAAAATCAAGCTGGTCTTCGGTTGCACCCATACTAACAAACAAATCAAACACCTCATCTACGACTCTGTCGGGTTCCGCGGCTGGTTTGTCTATTTTATTAACTATCAAAATAGGTTTAAGCCCTAAAGAGAGCGCTTTTTTTACGACGAATTTGGTTTGAGGCATAACCCCTTCTTGCGCATCGACCAACAGCAATACGCCGTCCACCATTTTAAGCACCCTCTCAACTTCGCCTCCAAAATCGCTGTGCCCCGGCGTATCGATAATGTTAATTTTGTAATCTTTCCATTTGATAGCCGTATTTTTGGATAAAATCGTAATTCCTCTCTCTTTTTCCAAATCGTTACTATCCATTACCCTCTCGCCAATCTCTTTTCTTTCGTCCAATGTTTCGGATTGTTTCAATAGTTCATCAACAAGAGTGGTTTTACCGTGATCGACGTGAGCGATAACGGCTATATTTCTAATATTTTTCATAAATCGCCTTTTTTTAGTGGAATTATATCCAATCTACTCGGAATAAATATTGCTATACGTTTTAAAAAAGGCTCTTTATGTCAATATTGGAACTGTTATTGGTAGACGCCAAAACGACGCCGGAAGCGAAAAACTTCACAAAAAACGACAAAAATATAGACAAAGATTTTTTTGCCGAGTTATTGGAAAAAATATCAAAATCACAAGATGCCGAAACAACAACTAAAGAAACTCCGGACAAAAGCCTAAACATCAAACTTTCCAAAACCGACGAAAAAACAGAACCCAAAATCGATTTACGTTCTCTTTTAAGCGAAAACACAACTATTTCAAACGAAGAACTTCAACAAATAGTAAAAACCAAAAACGATTCACAAAAAGAGGAAATAACGGCATTTACCAAAAAAACAATTTCCGCATACATTAAATTAAACAATATCAAAATGTCCGAAAAAGAGATTCAAGAATTTAAAAACATCGATTCGTTCGATAAGCTGGTAAAATTCGCAAACAAAAAAAATCTCAATATATCCAAAATCGTATTAACAAAAGACAAATACGCTTCCAAAAACGAATTTAAAAACGCTAAAACCGACAACCCCCAAATCCTCGGCTCAAGCCCTAAACCGAAAAAAATGATACTCCCGCAAACACAAAAACAGACGAAAACCACACCAAACGACAATAACTCGCACGAATCAAAACTCTCTACGCTATTAACGCCTAAAAAAACTCAAAAACAGCCAAAAAAAAGCGATAAAACCGAATCTCACGAAACAAAAAACGCCATATCCCAAACAAATTCTTTCAAAAAAGAAAAAACAAAAAACATTCAACTCGGCAACGACAATACAAAATACGAAAATGAACTCCAAAAAGAAAACCCCATAGCCTCGACACAAGTTAAAAACGTAAAAACCCAAGAATCGAAAAAAGAGATACAACGAAAAGAAAAACAATTATCCCGAAACGAAAAAACACCTCAAAAACCAACCGTACAAAACGACACCGATTTATCAACCTCAAAAAAAGAAAAAACCGCCAAACTCGAAACGTTGTTAAAACCTAATTTAGAAAAGAAAAACGACTCGCATTCACAACAAACACTCCAAACACAAACTCCGCAAATATTAAATACCGCCCAACAAATAGACACCAGACAAATTCAATACAATATTACCAAAGCCAAACAGACCTTAAAACACTTCGCAACGGATTTGAAAAAAGCAATAGACGATTATAAACCTCCTATTTCCAAACTCTCAATCGAACTAAATCCGAAAGATTTGGGAAAAGTGGAAGTAACGATTATCCATAGAGGAGATAATCTGCAAGTTAGCATAAATTCAAACAACCACGCCATAAATCTATTTAACGCGCATCAACAAGAACTAAAACAAAATTTAGTCAATTTAGGTTATTCTGACGTAAATATGAGTTTTAATCAACAATCCAAACAGCAACAAGGCAACAGAGAATATAAACAAAACCAAAAATTCTCCAATCAAGAAGAAGAGGAGTTGGTAATCGAAATACCTATTCAATACGCATAGGAACGATTTTTGCTTGTAACATAAAAAAGGCTTAACATGGCTGTAACAAACGTCTCTACTTCATCAACCTTGTCATCAAGCAAAGATTTTACCTACAATCCTAATTCTCAGTTAACAACGGACCAATTTATGCAACTATTTTTAACCGAGCTTCAATACCAAGACCCCACAGACCCTATGGATACGGACAAAATGCTCGACCAAACGGCTCAGTTATCGACAATGGAAATGAACGACAATATGAAAAAAACGCTCGATAATCTCTCAAGCGTATTATCCACAACCAGCCAGTTTAGCACACTAAACGCAATAGGCAAAATGGCGGATACGGGTAACAGATACATAAACGTAACAGACGACGATAAAGACAAAAGTTTCGATTTGTATTTTGGAGACGACATATCAAGCGGTCAAATCGAAATAAAAGATAAAAACGGAAACGTAGTTAGGACGTTTCCTTTAGAAGCGCATACCAAAGGTGTATTGAATTTCGACTGGGATTTAACGGATAATAACGGCAACAGAGTCCCAAGCGATACGTATCAAGTAGCCGCTACATATACTTCACCGGACGGGTCAACCCACGACACAGCTCTTGGAGCGTATCCTATAGAATCTGTTAGATTTGAAAACGGCGAACCTTACGCTAAACTCGGAAGCAGTTACGTCCCATTCAATCAAATTCAAGAAATATATGAATGGCAAGGATAAAGGTAAACAATGACTACATCTTTTTATAACGGCATTAGCGGACTTAAAAGTTTTCAATACGGAATTGACGTATGGGGCGATAATATCGCAAATATAAACACCGTAGGATACAAAGAAAACATGCCGGAATTCGCTACGCTTTTTGCAAATACGCTCGATACCCAACCTATAACCTCAGACGTGGGAATGGGTAGTCGCCTATCTTCTACCGCCATGAATCTATCCCAAGGCAGTTTGATAAATACCGACAATCCTTTCGACTTGGCAATTGAGGGAGAAGGTTGGTTTGCCGTTTCTAAAAACAACCAAACATATTACACCCGAACGGGAGACTTTAAACCCGACGCCCAGGGCTTTTTGGTTGATGACAACGGAGATTATCTTCTTGTAGCCAACGCTAACAATTTAGTAAAAAAAGATGACGGATATTACATCAACCCTTCCGTAGATACAACCGATTTGGTGGATAAAATTTCGCAAATGACGCCTATTTCACTGCCAAAAGACGTAATTTTACCGGCAGTTGCAACTACAAAAGTCGATATACAAACCAACCTTAACGATTCTCCTACAATAAACTCTTCCACTCCCGCAAACGCAAACAGTTACTTTAGCGCTTTATACGACAGCGAAGGAAACGATATGCACGTAGTGGACGGCAATGATTTCATATACGAAGCGGGAGAAAAAACGACATACGATAAAGGAGTGTTTTCACGAGAGATTTGTATAACCGACGACAAAGAAGACGGAGAAGACGTAAATATCGACTTTAGCGTAAACAACGTCCCGGTAAAATTAACGCTTCCCGATGGCTCAAGCAAAGAGGATATTTTAAACGCACTAAACGATTACTTAAACCAACCGGATATCAAACAAGCGTTGGAAGACAATAACGTCACATACTCTATTCAAAACGATGCTATTACCTTTAATTCCACCGATTCGCTAAAAGTTTTATCAAACAATTCGTATATTACAAGTTCGGAAGCAAAAAAACTCGTCTATAAAAACTCCCCTCAAAACGACAACGAATTCGCAACCGTTAGCGACTTGGTCTCTCAAATACAAGGGATTTTAAACGACGTATATCCAAACGCGGCTACCGTTTCGTTGGAAAAAGATGGAAAAATTTCCGTATATAACAACAGCGATTCGATCATTAAATCCGATATATTAAAAGCCGACAATACAAACGATTCGTTTTTTAACAACATGCAAAACATGGGAAACGACATAGTCTCCCACACCGCAGCTAAAAGTTCCGATTTTTTAGTAAACGCTCAAAGCCTCGGAGGTTATATTTACGATTCTGCGGGTAATAAAGACACGTTATCTTTAACCTTTACGAAAAAAGAGGTCCTAAACGGAGAGACCCTATGGCAAGCCGACATCGCCATCAAAGACGAGAACGGCACAACCATCAATACCACTTCGCAAGATTTTCTTTTTAATAAAGACGGCAAGCTGATTTCACCTCAACAAATAACGATAACTTCTCCTCAACAAATTACGATAGATACCTCCAAAATAACCGCATACCTAAAACCCGATACAGCTTCATCGTATATTTTTAATCAAGACGGCGTCTCAAAAGGGTACTTAAGAAATTACCAAATCGACCAAAACGGCAATATTCAAGCAACATTTTCAAACTCCGAAACGGCAATACTCGGGCAAATCCCTATATACCATTTCGTAAACGACCAAGGTTTGGAGAGTATTGGTTCTAATCTCTTTAGAGAAACTTCCAATTCAAACAAAGCCTTTTTGTATAAAGATTCAAGCGGCAAATATATCGCCAATTCAAAAATCAAATCAAACGCGCTTGAAGCTTCAAACGTCAATATGTCAGAAGCAATGACGGAACTGATAGTTATCCAAAAAGCTTACTCGAGCGCCGCAAAAACGGTTACGACAAGCGACCAGATGATACAAAGAGCAATTGACATGAAAAAAGGATAAGGAATAGTTTTTGCTATCCAAAAATAACACTATTTTAAAGGATTAAGCCATGATGAGAAGTTTATGGAGCGGAGTTAGCGGACTCAACGCTCATCAAGTAGCAATGGACGTAGAAGCGAACAATATCGCCAATGTTAATACGGTAGGGTTTAAATATTCAAGGACGAACTTTCAAAATCTTTTATCTCAAACGGTAAAAAGCGCAACAGCCCCGCAAGGCAACCTCGGAGGTAAAAACTCCTTGCAAGTGGGACTTGGCGCCACGGTTAGCGCGGTTGAAACCATTTTTAAACAAGGTAGTATTCAAAACACCGATAAAAATACCGATATGGCGATTAACGGAGACGGATTTTTTATAGTCAGCGGAGACGGGGGTAAAACATACAGATATACAAGAGCCGGGGATTTTACGTTTGATGCCGACGGAAACTTCGTAGACCCCAACGGTTATATAGTCCAAGGGTGGATGGCAGACCCAAATACGCACTCAATCGATACCGCAAGCGGGGTTAAGCCAATTTCAATTCCTCCGGGACTAACAACTCCGGCAAAAGAAACAAACAAAATTGAAATCAAAGCCAACTTAAACAGCGGCGACCATATTAGTGAAATGGACGCGACACGTTCTACAGTAGACCCGACTCACGATATGAATAATCTATATGACAAAACGGGCAATACAATCGGTTTAACTCCCGAAAAAGACAAAGTTTACTTTACAGTCACAAGACTTGACGGGACAAAAACCAAACTAACGTTAACTTACGGGTCCAATAACAATACTCACGATAATAAATTTACCACCATTAAAGACATGATGGACGAATTAAACTACGCAATTACTCACGACAGCAACGGGAAAACTTTAGACGACGTGGCGAAATACAACGCCTCAGAATATTCGGTATTCTTAAACGGTGACGGTCAGCTTGTAGTCCCTACCCAACACGCTTCCGTTAGTTACGACGGAGCCGTGGAATCCGACAGTTACGGAACTCTTGACAAAATCCTACAAGGAATCAACACCAACGCAATGAGTAATCCTATTAAAGCTATCAAAAACAGTTTCCTTGGAGCCGATGACGTAGGTGAACTCTTTAACGTAAACGGAGACGCGTTTAATTTAACCCAAGACCAAGGAATTACTGCAAAAATAGACGGTCTTTTTGAAACAAGAAAATTCGTCTATACCCCTAACGAAATCAACGGAAGCAGTGACGGAGCTTGTTCGAGCGCAAAAGGAAACTATTTAGGAGACCCTACCATTTCCGACTCGGCAGAAGGACTGCATTGGACGTATGACTCCAACGGCGACAAAGCCGCATTCAGCATAGAAAGAGATTCCGTAAATCAAATAAAAGGTCATAATAAAATCGAATTTAAGGTCCATGACAGCGGCGGAGATACGCATGTATACGATTTTTATTACGGTATGAACGACAACACAGGATTTCATACAATAGACGATTTGATTTGTAGAATCAACGACAGATTGCAAAACGACAACATCAACGTCCAAGTTAAATTCGAAAACGGTAAAATTGTAGAACTCGATTCAAACGGAAACGGAGCGTCAATCGATAGCGTCAGCGTTTATCAAGATTCCACCTCTACAGCCCCTACCACCGACAATTCTCCGCTTGGACTAATAGGTAAAATTTTCGAACCTTTAGGAGATAAAGACGCTACAAACGTATTCCAAAAAAGAGACAAATATTATTTCCACAATATAGAAGATTTGGTTAATCTTTGGCAAATGGCGATTGACGACAGTAATGACCCTTTAAGTAACGAAAACGCCACAAACGATTCCAAAGCCACCGCATTTATAAATAACGACGGAAAAATTACCATAAAAAACACTTCTCCGGCATCTTTTGGAATAGAAGTAAACGGTTATCCTAATGATGACTTGGATAACGAACTCTTTACCGAATCGTTTGTATCCCTAAACGGAACGCTTGCCGCTGGAGGAAGCGCTTATTCGCAACCTATCAACGCCGCAACGCATACTACGAGTCTTGATATTTTCGATTCACTTGGAAGTAAACATACGTTAACGTTCCACTTCAGAAAAACACATACCTCAGAAAATCCAAACGACCCTACCGTTTGGAAATGGTATGCCGACGTTCCGGCTCCAAGCACCATCGACGACCCGGCATACGGAGAGGTTAAATTTAACTCAGACGGTAGCTTGCAATCGATAAATCCTCCGTCTTTGGTATTTAATGCCAATAACGGTGCAGAACCAGGGCAAACAATTAATCTTGATTTCGGAACAATCAACGGATTTGACGGTATTACGAGCTTTGAAGCACCGAGTGCCACAAGCGGACAATCTCAAGACGGATACCCGGGAGGTGATTTGCAACAACTTGTCGTTGACCAAACGGGAACGATTATAGGAGTATTTACAAACGGTAGAAGTTACAGCCTCGCTCAAGTCGCACTCGCTAAATTCGTAAACAACGAAGGGCTTATGAGCGAAGGCGGAACATTGTTTAGTGCTTCTCCAAACTCCGGGACTCCTATCGTAGGAACTGCAGGAACGGGCGGTAGAGGTAGCATACAGCCAAGTTCGCTTGAGATGAGTAACGTCGATTTAAGTAGAAGTTTAACCGAACTAATTATTATCCAAAGAGGTTTCCAGGCAAACTCCAAAACAATTACAACATCAGACCAAATGTTAAACACACTCCTTCAATTAAAACAATAATGTTATAATTCGCTAAAAATCCTTTTGATTTTTAGCGGAGGCTTTATGCAAAAACTATTCGAAAAAAACATTAAATTTTTTTATGAAAACTCCCCCGCACATTATGAAATAATAAAAAATTTAAAATCAAGAAACTATTATTTAAAAAACGACAATCTTTACGATTTAAACGGTAATAAAATATATCCGCATTCCATCACCAAAGATTCTTTACAATTTAGCTACTATCCGACTCATAATCCGTTGTGGGAGAAAAAATACTTCTACATCACACCAAGGACTTGGGAAGAAAACGAATTCCCCATAACCGGTAAAATAATAAACAAAATGATTAAACAAGCCCGGTCTTTGCCTTCTTATACGAAAGAAGGATTTTATTTTGATAATAATTTTTTGCCGACTACCGCGATATTCGGACTTCTTGCCGGCAAACATTTAAACGATTTGGTAGATAATTTTGAATTCCAATCTCTCTTTGTTTACGAACCCAACCCGGAATTTTTCGCTATCTCTTTATATTACGTTGATTACGAAAAAATCTATAAAAAGCTCGGTGAGAGGTTTTTTTTATGGGTTAACGGCACCCTTGATTATTTCGCTATAGAAAAATTTTATTACGAACGCAAAATTACTTCAAGTTTTTTGACATTAACCTTAAAAACATACAACCACCCTCTAATAGAAGATGCAATTAATAAATTCGAAGAAGTTAGAGTTGCAAAATTCAGAGGTTGGGGAACGTATGAAGATGAAATCAAAGGCGTCAAAAATTATTTCGCCAACATCAACAAATACGAAACATTAATGGGAAGCGAATCATTAAACGTTCCGTTTTGCGTTGTTGCAAACGGCAAAAGTTTGGAAAAAAACATTCCTTTTATCAAAGAAAACAAAAATTCTATGATAATTATCAGCGTAGGGACGGCACTAAAACCTCTTATGCAACACGGCATTCACAGCGACTTTCATATCGAACAAGAAAGAATCCCCCTCCTCGTAGAAGCACTTAAAGACGTATTGCCTAAATATGAGGGCTATTTCGTAGGAGCCAACGTCGTAAATCCGAAAGTCTTCCAAATGGCTAAAAAGCCCTATATGTATAACAGAGAAGGATTTGCTCTAAGCGATTATTTTTTAATAGGCTCTTCCCCTTTGGTAGGGAATGCGGGATTTGCTTTTAGTGCGAATTTCACCAAAGAGATATATCTTTGCGGAATGGATTTGGGATTTAGGCTTAACGAAAACAAACACGCTAAAGGAAGTTTTTACGATACGCGCGAAGACAAAGTTCAAAGCGGTATTAAAATAAAAGGAAATTTCAGCGACGACATTTACACCGATTCGTTATTTTTAAGTTCCAAAAAAACAATCGAATTATTAATAAAAACCCGAAAACTAAACGTCTATAATTTAAGCGACGGAGCTTATATAAAAGGGACTACACCCTTAACATTCAAAAAGCTCCCCCCTATTCAAAAAGTATTTGAGATATTTAAAGTTACACAGCATTTCAAACGCACAAATCTCAAACCTCCGAAAATCGAACTAAACGAAGTCATTTTACCCGTTAAAAAAACACTTTCCAAACAAGTAAAAAACAAGAAAGAATTAACGGGTTTGATAGATTTTTTGGATAACGCAATCAATTCTTATACGGATAAGCATCTAAATACCGGTTTTTTAATTAGAGGGTCTTTAACGCATATCTTAAACAATCTTTATATATTGGCGCATAAAATAGACATAAAGGATTTTGATAAACTCTTAAAACCAATCAATAAATATATTACACAATACGATAAAGATTTTGAAGCATTAAAAAGGGAGATTAAGGAGCGGCGATAATCCCCATTTGGCACTGTTTTTTACCAACCATCTCATCTGCGTTGTCGATAAGAGTATTAAACTCATCTTTTAAAGGGTCGCCTTTGAGCTTGATTCTGATTTCAGTAATATAACCTTTTTGACATACAAGTTGGAATTTTCTGATGTTTCCTTTTCCGAAAATCTGCCCAAACGTCCATCTAAGCCTTTTTAAACTAACTGTTTGTCCCATATGCATTCTAAAAAATTGAAGCATTAACGTTTCGTTGAACTGTTGGGTGAATTTAATACCCGTTATAAAATAAGTCTCGGCATCGGTCCCAAAACAGGTCCCGTGTTTTCTCCACTCATGCATCGCCAAACCATATTTGGCTCCCGGCATGTATTTTTCCAAAATATTCATAAATCTTTTCGATAATTTCATGGGTTTATATTTGCAATAGTTTTTTTTAGGCCATAGCCCGTGAAGCGTAAAATGCGTCAAAGAATAATCACCCGGTTTTCTATGAAGACATACGGGTTTTTTAGGATTTGCTTTACAAAAACCGTTAAGCCAGCTAAGCGCAAGAACATTATCCTTTGAAACGGCTAAAAGCATAATAGGCAAAAGTAGTGCAAAAAGTATCTTTTTCATAACATTTCCTTTATCAAATTTATTTTATCGTAATCGTCACGAATAGTGTATTCAATCCCTTCGATTCCGAATTCTCTTTTTTCAACATAAATCGAATGTTGTTTTAACAGATATTCGATTTCTCGCGTTTTTTCGTAATCTACACTAAAAGAATACTCAAAAATATCTTTATATTCAAGTAATTTGGCATTTTTCACGGCTAAATTCGCTACATCGCTATAAGCTTTTACAAGCCCTCCCACTCCCAAAAGAATTCCTCCAAAATATCTTACGGTAATAATTCCGACATTTATTAGATTATTACCTCTTAATACGTTAAGTGTAGGTTTTCCGCTACTGCCTCTTGGTTCGCCGTCATCACTACTGCCCTCTACGACTTGATTGTATTCGTTTAAATATCTAAACGCCGTTACGAAATGATTGGCTTTGGGGTGTGATTTTTTTAATTCTTCAAGTTTTTTTTCAAAATCTTCATAAGGCAAAAGGAAAGAGTGAAACTTCGATTTTTTTACCTCTAAAGAAGCGGCGGATAAGGAAGTGAGGGTTTTCATTAATCAAAGAGCTTATTAATACTTTCGTTATACATAATTCTTCTAATAACCTCGGCAAACAGTTTTGCGGTAGATAAAACTTTGATTTTTTTACAATCTCCTTTAAAAGGTATCGTATCGCTAATAACCAACTCTTCTAAAACGGAATCTTTTATTCTCTCAATCGCCGGACCGCTTAATACTCCGTGTGTTGCATAAGCTCTAACGGTATTTGCTCCTTTTTCTTTTAAGGCTTTTGCGGCTTTTACCATAGTCCCGGCGGTATCTACCATATCGTCGATTAAAATAACATCTTTTCCTTTAACGTCTCCTATTATATTCATAACTTCGCTGACGTTTGCTTTTTCTCTTCTTTTATCGACTATTACCATATCAAGCCCGAGTTTGCTTGCAAAATATCTCGCCCTTGCTACCCCTCCTATATCCGGAGATGCGATAATCGGATTTTGTAAATTCATCTCTTTAAAATAATCAAAAAAGAGTATGCTTCCATAAAGATTATCTACCGGTATATCAAAAAACCCTTGAATCTGTCCCGCATGTAAATCAATCGTTACGACTCTGTCAATCCCCGCTTTTTCCATCATATTCGCTACAAGTTTTGCCGTAATAGGAACTCTTGGTGCGGCTTTTCTATCTTGTCTTGCGTATCCGAAATACGGCACGATTGCCGTAATACTTTTAGCACTCGCTCTTCTCATAGCATCTGTAATAATCAAAAGCTCCATCAAATTATCGTTAGCCGGTGCGCATGTCGGTTGAATAATAAAACAATCAACCCCTCTGATACTCTCGCCGATTTGGACGTTTATCTCCCCGTCACTAAATCTATTGACCGTTATTTTACTAAGGGGTCTGTCTAAATACTCCGCAATTCTTTCCGCCACTTTTGGATTCGCCGTCCCGCTAAAGAGTTTGAATTTCATTTTTACTCCTTTGTTTTATTAATGAAATGGTATCAAAAATGAAAGTAATTTAGTAGATAAAAAATTTTTTAACACATAACTAATAAATTGTTAATTTTTAAAGTTAAACGAATAATAAAATGTTAAAATTATCAAAAAATAAATGGAGACGCAATGGATAATAAGCAAAAGTTTATAGAATTTATGAAAAACGATATTTTTGCGTTAGATAAAGAATTGGATTTTGGGATTTATAAAATTTTTAAAAAATCGCAAAAAAAAATAGATTCGTTACTTGAAGACATAGCAAACGTAGACGAAAAAATACAAGCTCAACTTTATAATTATTTATACAACTTTTTTAGTCTGTATTACGAAGGAGGAGATTTCGGATATACCAAAAGAGCATATGCCACGTTTTTAATTCCATATTCTCGTTCTGATATTGCAAACGAAATTAAAAACAACAGATGTTCGTTTGAAAGTTCAAATTCTTTTTTTTATGATGGGGAAGAGAGCAAATTTACCTGGAAAACCGAAGAGAGTTATTATATAAAATCGACCAAATATTTCAATAATATTGCGATTAAAATAGATGATTATAAAATAAATTTTTCCGTTCTTGATACGGATAATGATTTTGATTCAAAAAAAGGAAGATATTATCGATTAATAAAAGCAAAGAAAGAAGGAAATAAAATAACGCTTTTTTTCAACATTTCCAACGTTTCCACTCCCAAACATTCAATATATTTAACGATAAGATATTTAATAGACAATAATATACAAACCTACGAATATGTCCCAAGTAAAGATATAGAAGAGATTCCGCCAAAAAACACATTATTTGATAATTTCGATATTAAGACATACACACGCTATTTATTCGATAACAACAAATCAGTTTTTAAAAACAAAGAGATTAAAAACGAAGATGAAAAGCAAATACACTCTATAAATTTGTATATAACAAAAAAACAATACGCCCAAAAAGTTTACAATAAAACACAAGCAAAAGAGCAAACATTAAGCGATTCGTTTGATTTTGAAAATAAAAAAGATATTCAAAGGCTTTTTGAAAACGACAAAATATTAAACTTCTTTTATAAACTTGACAGAGGATTTAATAATTTCCTAATAGGAATAGATAGTGATTATTTTATACATAAAAATTTACAAAGATTCTTATTAGCCGAAATGGATAAATTTATAAAAAACTACATTTTAAGCGATACGGATAAATTACTTAGTAAAGAAGGAGAAAGTTTAAGAGAAGTAGCGAAAATCTTTAAACAAAAAGCAGAAAAATTAATCGATTTCCTCTCCGCAGTAGAAGAATTTCAAAAATATATTTGGGAAAAACGAAAAAGTATTAAAAAAACCGAATTTATAATCTCGAGTAATAAAATAAAAGACGATAATTTATTGAGAATAATTTTAACTAACGAAGACCAAACCAAAGAATGGAAAAGTTTGGGACTTTGCAAAAATACTCCAGACATTGAAGAATTAAAACAAAATCCCTACCCTATTGATACCAAACACTTTGAAAAAGAAATTAAATATAAAATACTCTCTTTATTTGAAACTTTGGAAATCGACGGAATTTTAATTAAAAGCGAAAATTATCAAGCCCTTAAGTTTTTAGAACCGAAATTTAAAGAAGAGATTAAATGTATCTATATCGACCCTCCTTATAATACCGGAACTGATGGTTTTGTTTACAAAGATAATTACAAAGAAGCCAGCTGGCTAAGTATGATGAACGACAGACTAATTCAAGCTAAAAAGCTATTAAAAGATGAGGGGGTTATATTTAGTAGTATTGATGATAATGAAATGCATCATTTAAAAATGTTAATGGATAAAATTTTTAAAAATGAAAATTTTATCGCTGGAATTTGTCATAAAAATAGAGATGGCGTATCAAACGATAAAATTATTTCAAATAATCATAATTATATATTTTTTTACGCAAAAAAATATCAAAATATCCACAAACAAAGAATTACATATGGAATAAAAAGAACAGAAAAAGATTTTAAAAAATTTACAAGAAAAGATGAAAACGGATATTATACACTTAATCCTGTTACAGGACCGGGTGGTAATAGAAAAGGAAATCCTTACTATGAAGTAATGGGAATTAAAAACTATTGGCGATATAGTAAAGAAAAAATGGCGAAATTAATTAAACAAAATAAAATTGTTAAAAATAACAATACCTTATATCAAAAAACATATAAACACGAGCTTGAAGGCAAAAAAAAAGGTGCAACAACGTGGTGGGATAACGTTGGAACAACATCAAATGGAACTACCCTATTAAAAAATCTTTTCGCCGATACAGTATTTAATTATGCTAAACCAGTTACACTTCTCAAATTTATATTAGAATATATAAATTATTCATCAAATGATATTATTTTAGACTTCTTTGCGGGAAGCGGAACGACGGGTGATGCAGTAATAAGATTAAATACAGAAAACAAAGAAAAAAGAAAATTTATTTTAGTAGAAATTAACGACTATTTTGATAACGTAATAATTCCAAGAATCAAAAAAGTCAGTTTTTCAACCGAATGGAAAAACGGTAAAGCACAAGATAGCAAAGGTATAGGTGGTATTTACCAATATCTCTACCTCACTCAATACGAAGATATAATAGAAGAAATTAAAATCGAAATTAAAAACATAGACATCGAAAGTGCTTATCTATTTACTCCGTTAAAAAACGAATTAAACAAAACCGAAATTAAAGCTGATTTAGAGACTCTATTTAACTTTATTTTTCACAGAGGTTTAAATCTTAAAAGTATAAAAAAAGAGAATAATTTATTAATAGGTTATTGCGAAGAAGGCACAATTGTATTAGGAGAAAACGGCTATTTAGAAGATATTGCAAATAAATTCGAAGGTAAAGTTTTTACTAACTTAACTCCAAAAAACAACATAAACAAAAACCCAAATCTCATAGAAATTATTACAAGCGCCGATTTTAAAGGTATATAATGGAGCTTAAATTATTTAACAAAATCACCAAAGAATTGGATAAAAAATACGAAAATTTTAGTCTTTACCTTCAAAACCCGACACAAGATTTTAAATATTCAATAGAACACGAAAACTATTTGGATTTTGACTTTGAAAATATCGAAAGAATTTTAGGCGTTAAATTAAGATATTATCAAAAACTTGCCATTTATTTTTCCAATTATTATTTGCAAAATATCAACAAATTAACAAAAATCAATTCTTCCATTAATCAGTTGGCTTATTGGAAGGCAACGGGTAGCGGTAAAACGATTATAATGAAAGCCGATATTTTGAATTATTTGAATTATTTAAAACAAAACGGAAAGATAAACGGTAATTCACAAGTAGAAATAATTATAACCTCTTCACTTAGTGACTTAATAGAACAGTTAAAAACGGAATTTGAAAATTTTATTAATAACATTTCAAAAGAAATTAACGTAAAGACTTCCGTAACGATACAAACCATTCAATCTTTAATGAATAAAAAAGAGTATAAAACCCAACTTCTGCCTAACCAATACCGCATCGTATTAGCCGACGAAGCGCATATAGGACTCACGACAAAAGAGAGTGCTTTTAAAGAATTCAAAGATACGTTAGTCGAAAATAAAAACCAATCTTTTATGTTTGAATATTCTGCTACATTTTATAACGTCTCAGAAGAGCTAAAACAAGAATATGAAGAAAAAATAATTTTTGAATACGGCTACGACAAATTTTATAATGATTTTTACGGCAAAGACTTTAAATTCGGCGTTATCAAAGGAGATACGTTAGATGATGAGAATATCGATGAAAACATTAAACAAAACCTCGATGATTTTGAAAAAAAACTAACAGCATACGAAGAATATATGCTTTTTGAAGACAGACCCCTTCTAATAGTCGTAGGAAACAAAGTTAGCGGCAAAGGAAAAAACAAAAAAGAAAAGCAAGAAGCCCAAAACGAAATAAGCGACGTTAAAAATTTTATATCTTATTTAATTAAAATAAAAGATATTTCAAAATACAAAAGAATTTTTAATACTAACACCAAAAATTCTCTTTATGTAATATATAACAAACTCGATAATGAAATTTTGCTTGCATTTGATGAAAATAAGCCTTTTGGTCTTGTGAACGTAGGGGATACTTCGAGTTTAATCACTACTCTAAAATCAGAAAAAAACGTAGAATACAGAGAAATAAATTTTGCAAAAGATGAATGGAAATTTAAAAATATAGATTCTAAAAAATCACCTATCAATATACTTATCGGGAGTAGAAAATTTAGTGCGGGGTGGAATAGTTTTAGGGTTAGTCAGATATGTCTTATAAATTTCGGGGTTAGCAAAGGTAATACGATTATACAAATATTTGGTAGGGGAGTTAGATTAAAAGGACTAAGAGGCGATGGCAAAAGAAGAATGAATTACGTTGACGAAAACAGTTTTAAAACGGAGTTCAAAAAATACTCAAGCGATTTTATTTTAACAAAAAAAGAATTTGAAAGATTAAAATATTTAGAAACGCTGTTTATCTATTCGCTTAAATCGACTTATCTAAAAAATTTTATAGAAAGCGAAACAACAATATTTAAACAAAAAATCATCAAAGAAATAGCTATCAAAAAAAACAAGCCTATAAAATCGCTTGTAATAAAAAACGACTTTAAATTCGAAAAAATAGATTCTATGAAAATAGAACATTCAAAAGTAATTTATACATATAACAATAAAATAAAAGAGTTCCCGATACTTTTAACTTTAAACTTATCAAACGATAAAAACATAATTCAAATCGATGAATATCTTTGGGATTTTATAGATTCGACTCAAATCGAAAAATATCTCGCAAATCAAACATTTACGATAACCATTGAAGAACTAAAAGAGTTAATAAATAATCACATAATTATCTATTACGACAAAAAACTCGATATTAAAAAATTTGAAAATTTGATATATAAAGTTATCAACACATTGCAAAAATATATTCAAAAACAAATCGAAAAACAGCAAAAAAAACACTATATCAAAGAAATTACTTATCCTTATGATAAATATAACGTCGAAATAATCTTAAAAAGAAAAATAGATATAGACCTTTATCGAAACATTATTTTCGAAGTAATAGAATTTATAAAAAAAGCAAACAAAGACACAAATTGCAACATACCAAAACTCAATACATTAAATGTCATTTCAAAAATTACGAGTAACGAAAAGAGTATACAACTTCAAAACTTTGAGATTTTTGAAGAAATCGAATTTACTTCCCCAACTCCCATTGCCCTAAATCCCGAA